>Ga0209344_10000075_pt1 | contig 207950 bp, 190 predicted proteins | sample Cruoilmetagenom6_FD_187293 | JGI IMG/M metagenome (GOLD analysis project Ga0209344, IMG submission 187293) | Oil polluted marine microbial communities from Coal Oil Point, Santa Barbara, California, USA - Santa Barbara Oil Seep Sample 6 (SPAdes)... | ecosystem: Environmental > Aquatic >...
AAGTAACAGTAGCCGGCGCAATCGACTTCGAGACAGCCACAAGCCACAACATCGAAGTCACAGCAACATCAGATGATGGATCAACATCAACCGAGACCTTCTCAATCAATGTAGAGAATGAATTTGACGTTGCACCAACTGACATCACCTACGATGTCAATTCAGGTGTTGAGATAAATAATGATGGCGGCAACGATGCTTATTTGAGCGTTTCAGATAGTGGAGACATTGTCGGCGGTCTCACAGAAATGACAGTTGAGATTCAATTCGCTTCATCAAGGGACCTCGAAAGCGGCGAATATATGAACCTCTTTAGCTATCACTCTGGTGGCCCAGGTGATGAAATTGAGATCGCACTAGATAATAATGGTTCAGGAATTGACTTCGCCTTTGAAATTGGCGGTAACTACATCAATATAACAGACTATGATGCCGTAGGAATGCTTGATGGTGGAGATCACCAACTTTCAGTAACCTGGGATAGTGCAGACGGCTCATATGAATTCTTTGTTGATGGCGCTTCTGTTGCTTCAGGTACAGGACTTGCGATGGGGCATACAATAGCCTCCGGCGGTGATATCATGCTCGGTCAAGAACAAGACAGTCTTGGTGGCGGTTTCGATATTGGTCAAGGGTTTGAAGGAACTTACAATGACGTACGCATATTTGATGATGTACGCACAGATCAAGAAATTGCAGACAACACAAACATTGAAGTATCAAATACAGAACCTGGCCTAGTTGCAGACTGGCGCATGGACGATGATTTGACTGACAGTACGGTTACTGATGCCGTATCAGGCAACGACCTTTCACTTAATCATGCTACTGGCATGGGCTGGACTGCTAGTTCAGCAGAACAAGTTGCGGTTGTTGAAGAAAATACAGCCGATGGAACAGTCATTACCACTTTAAACGCTGTAGACATCGAAGCAGGTGACAGTTTCACCTATGCCCTCACAAATGATCCATCTGGTAATTTTGAAATCGTAGGCAATGAAGTCCGCGTTAAAGCCGGAGCAGACATTGATTACGAGACAGCCACCTCACACGATATCACAGTGGAAGTAACAGATGCTGGTGGAAACACATATTCAGAAACCATCACATTAAACGTAACAAATGCAAACGATGCCCCAACAGACATTATATTTACAGGCAACGAAAATTTAGATGTAAATAACAATGGACTAATTGCAGCCGATACAGTGGTCGCAGACGTAACATCCGTTATAGATCAAGATGCCGGCGATACTTTCACATTTGCATTAACAGATGATGCAGCCGGCGCTCTCACCATTGACCCAAGCACTGGTGAAATTACAACGGTGTCTGATATCGATCCTACAAGCATATCCAGTGATACAGTAACGGTAGAAGTTACTGATTCTGGAGGCAACACTTTCAGCGAAACCATTGGCATCCACCTAGGCACTGAAGATAATGACGTAATAAACGGTAGTAATTTAACTGACATTATCTATGGCTTGGATAGTTCTGCTACGGGTTCTCTAGTCGGAGATAATCTAATTTCAAACGGCAGCTTCGAAAACGGCAGCACAGATTGGACATTAGACTCAGGACCTGGTTTTCAAATAAAGTCTACTGGTGACGGATATGGAATTGCGGCTTCAGATGGTTCAAATTACCTAGACACAGACAATGCGCCTGGCAACATTACATTTTCTCAAGACATTGTCGGCATCGATACCGGTAACAGCTACCAGCTTTCCTTAGATGCTGGTGACTACAGTGGCTACGATCAATCTCTTCAAGTATATTGGGGTGGTGAGTTAGTTGGAACTATTGAAACAAATTCCTCAACCCTTGAAAACTACACATTTGATTTAGTTGGCGGTGCCGGTGATGGCTCAAACACGCTTCAATTCAGTGAAGTAGGAACCGCTGATTATGGCGGCACTGCAATAGATAATATTGAATTATACGAAGTTTCTAGTGGCGACACCCTAAATGGTGGCGGTGGCGATGACTATATTTATGCTGGAAATGGCTCCAGCACTCTAAATGGAGGCGAAGGCGATGACACCTTATACGGCTCAGACAACACCGAAGGTTATTCAGCACAAGTTCTCGAACATGAACCAGTTGCATATTTAAAACTAAGCGATGATACATCTACCGCCATAGATGAAACATCAAACAACCATGATGCCATCTACCAGGGTGATAGCTCAAGCGGAGCAACCGGTGCAATTGCAACAAGCACAGATACAGCTGCCAGTTTTGATGGCAGTGGTGACTATGTTGAGATACCTGCCTCAACTGATTTTCAAATACCCGAAGGAACAATCACCCTATGGTTTAACACATCAGACCTATCATCAACACAAACCTTAATCTCCAGAGATTCAAGTAACTATGACGGCGGTGGCCATCTTAACATTACAGTAGATACAAATGGTCAAATTGATGTAAGGCATCAAACAAGCAGTACTAGTCACTATATAGATTCAGGCACAACAACTGTGAATACCGGCGAATGGCATCAAATGAGCTATAGCTGGGGTTCTGACGGAATGAAACTTTACATTGACGACCAACTGGTAGATAGCGACCCAACAGTACTAACACTAGAAGGCAACAATGAACCAATAACAATTGGTGCTAGTCAATGGGTCAGCGGCGATGGCACTGCAGATAATCTACAACATTATTTTGAAGGTCAAATTGACGAAGTCGCCATTTTTGATCAGGTTCTAAGTCTAGAAGAAATTCAAGACTTGAATGAAACAAGCGAAATCGTCTCGGGTGATACTTTAAATGGTGGAGATGGCGACGACATTCTAGTTGGCGGTGCTGGTAACGACATCCTAGATGGTGGAGACGGCACAGACACTGCTGATTACTCAAACGCGACTTCAGCAGTAACTGTCGATCTAAGTGATACTTCAGCTCAAGATACAGGCGGCGCAGGTACAGACACAATAACCAATATTGAGAATGTAACCGGCTCATCCTACGATGATAACATTAGCGGTAATAGTTCAGATAATACCCTCATCGGCGGCGCAGGCAATGACACCCTATCCGGCGGCGATGGCTTTGACCTCTTCATCTTCCAGGAAGGTGACGGCGCCGACATAATCAATGGTGGTGCAGGTGCCTCCTGGACAGATACCATCGAACTGCAAGATGCCATGGGCGGAGACGATCTTGGCACCTACGGAACAGATTGGACAGTCACATTGACCGAAGGCTCCATCGAAGAAACCAATTCAGACAACCTCCTCTTCTCAGATGATGCTGATGGTAGCATCGTCCTTCAAGATGGTAGCTCCATTGACTTTACAGACATCGAGCGCATTGACTGGTAGTTGAAGAAATAAATACATATGAATGAAAAAGTCCTGATTTTTTTTCAGGGCTTTTTTTACAAATTTATATAAATCGAACAATCAATTTAGACACCAACATTCCAACGATGAGAGCAATAAAAAAGATAAGCGCACTCAAACCGCCAAATGTTAAACTGGCTAGTGCAGGGCCAGGACAAAGTCCAACCAATCCCCATCCGATACCAAACAAAATAGGCCCTACAATTAATCGACCATCAATCTGTGATTTAAGAGAGCCTTGAAATTCACCGGAGACAAAAGGGCGCTCCATTCGCCAAACAAGCCGGTAACCGATAAAAGTAGTCACCACAGCTCCAAGCATTACAAAAATCAAACTCGGATCAAAAGAACCAGCCAGATCCAGAAAATTCATAACCTTGGCCGGGTTGCTCATTCCTGAAAGGACAAGACCATAACCGAAAATCAAACCTGCGATTAAAGAAATTACTGTTTGCATAACACCCTCCCCTATATCACATGCCGCATGACATAAACCGTCACGATCGCGCTTAACATAAATAAAGCTGTTGCAAAAAATGACCGCTTTGAAAGACGCGCCATCCCGCAAACACCATGTCCAGAAGTGCAACCACTACCAATGACCGTGCCGAGCCCTACAAGCAAACCACCAATAACTAAAATCACAACATCAGATGAAACATGATAATCAGGCGTTATCCCCGTTGCTTTGCGAAAAATAAATGGTGACAAAATCACCCCAACAAGAAAAGCCAAACGCCATAAATTTGTAAAAGGCGTGAATGTAAACAAGCCACCCAATATACCTGATACCCCGGTAATGCGCCCAAAACTAGCCATCATCAACACAGCCGATAAACCGATTAATACGCCCCCCATTAAGGACATGATCGGTGTAAATTCTGTTTCCATAAGTTTTATCCATTTTCACTAAAAGTAAATAATCAGAGCAAAAAAAAGCCCAATCAGATTAATTCAGATCTTATATATATGCAACAAAACGAATATTAAAGGGCCAGTTGATCAAAAAATCTAAATCACCAAAATCATTCTTAAAGATATACCACAAAAGATAAAGCTAGAGAGAAGGTCAAACATTTGCTAAAAATCACCCACTGAGTCGGACCAAACCCAAAAAATCGAAAACGCCCTATGAAATGGACCCCACAACAAGACGCCGCTTTAAAAGCAGTAGATGAATGGCTCGAATTCGGGAGCGCTCCCGTCTTTCGCCTATTTGGCTATGCTGGCACAGGCAAAACAACTTTAGCCACCTACATCGCAGAACATGTAGATGGAAAAGTTCTTTTTGCCGCTTTTACTGGCAAAGCCGCTCTCGTCATGCGTGACAAAGGCTGCGCAGGCGCTTCCACAATTCACAGTCTTATTTATCGCCCTGGCGAAGGCAATTCAGAAAACCCAGACTTCTTTATGAACCGAGACAGCCCTGTTAAAAAAGCTGACTTGGTCATCATTGATGAATGCTCCATGGTCGATGAGGAATTAGGACGGGATCTACTTTCATTCGGCACCAAAGTTCTTGTCCTTGGTGACCCAGCGCAATTACCTCCCGTAAAAGGCGCCGGTTACTTCACAGAACATGAACCAGATTATTTGCTAACCGAAGTTCACAGACAAGCAAAAGACAATCCCATAATCTCCTTGTCAATGGATGTTAGAGAAGGCAACCATTTAGAATATGGGCGCTACGGTGAAAGCCGCATCATTACTAAAGATGATTTAGAGACAAATGATGTCGTTGAGGCCGATCAAATCCTGGTTGGCATCAATAAAACAAGACGAAGCTTCAATCAAAGAATGCGCCAACTCAAAGAATTTGAAGGCGATCTACCAAACGTTGATGAACGTCTCATTTGCCTGCGAAACAATAAATCAAAAGGCTTGTTAAACGGCAGTCTATGGGATGTAACGAAAATTTCCAATGACGTCAAAGGGCGACTGAATATGCGCATTAGCCCTGAATCTGAACTTATGAATGCAAAAAACATCAGAGTAAAAGTTTGGAGGCATTTCTTTGAAGGGCGCGAACAAGAACTAACCTGGACTCAAAGACGAAACTTAGATGAGTTTGATTATGGCTATGTTTTAACAACCCATAAATCTCAAGGCTCTCAGTGGGATAACATTGTTCTCTTTGATGAAAGCTGGGCATTTCGCGAAAACGCCCGTCAATGGCTGTACACGGCAATTACAAGAGCCGCAGAACAAATAACTATTGTTCGCTAACAAATAAATGAAAAAAATATTTTAGGAAATGCAATGAGGGTTAGGAAGAAACTAACCCTCTGAAAAATTCAATTTAACTAACTCTGTTTCTTCAAAGTTTCAGTAAAGCCATACTGAAATATATGGACCAAACAATCACAATGCTTCTCAACATCTTTATCAGAAACCTCAGCATCCTCAGTAAGCAAAACCCCTTCCCAAATGAAATGCGTGGTTATCATTCCAAACAAAAGAGAGGCGCATTCTTTCGGATTATCTAGTGAAAGATTTCCTACAGCCGCAACTTCTAATAAAAAACGTTCCAAACCTTTTAAAAATTTTTCCGGCCCCTTTGCAAACAACTCAGCAGATAAGTCAGATTGAGAATAAAGGCCACAAAGTAACAAACGAATAAACTGTCTGACTTTAGGATCGGTAAATGTTTTGGTTAGCATATAGACAAAGGCCTTAAATTTCTCTCCGTCCAAACCATCTTCACCTGACAGGTCGTCAAGTTGCTCAAGTAAAGTCCCAATAGTGAGATCAATACGGCGAAAAATTTCTTCATTAACGGCTTTTTGCAAACCATCTTTATCATTAAAAAAGTCATAGATGGCCCCCTTCGAACCACCTGATATTTTAATGATTTTATCAAGGTTTAAATCCCGGTCCCGCCCAAAAACCAGAATAGCAGCTTCAATAATCTGTTCTTTCCGCCGAAGCTGCTTTTTTGTTAACTCATTATGTTCATGCATCCATGGACCTCCATTCTACATCTGGACAAACCAGATATACAAATTCAACCTAAAGCTGCGCTGCAAATAATGAATATTCTAAGTTACAACATAGCTCAAAACAGCAAAATGAAAGAGAAACCAATATTTAACTAAGTAAAATAGTAAAAATCCATTAAATCCAAGAATATTCAATATAAATTGAAGCGCACATTACTGTTATCACTATAGTACAAATACTAATAGAGATTGCATTTTTTAAAATCTGTAGTTAACAAAAACAAACTCCGTAAACGTCATAAAAAACAGTAAAAACGAAAAATGCTTAAATAATAAATTAGACAGTACCCACCCTAAACTTTAACCAATATTTACAAACCTGCGTTAAATGTGAAAGCATGGAAAGCAACCATAGGTTGCGCAAAGGCTATTCAATACATAAGGGCAGAGAAAAATTCGAGTTACATTCAACCCTTATAATATACAGATATGAAATGTACCTTCTAATTCAAGCACTAAATGGTAAATAACCAAAATGACCTCAGGCCAGCAAACGGATGATTTTACAAGTTCAAGGGAAGAAGCCCATATTCAACTACTTCACGTCACGAATAGTGATGAGCAAAAATTACATTATTTAATAAATAAATTATGGTTTTTTTATTCCATCAAACATATCTCAACCATGGATCAAGAAGCTGAGCTCTTGGGAAAGTTAAATACAAAAAAACCAGAAAATTTATTTGATATTATAATTGCAGATCTAAGGCCAAACTCACCATTCAAACAAGATCACAAAGAACTATTGTTCAATCGATTAAAAGCACATCAACGCCCATTAATATCTCTAAGCAGTGATAATGAATATAACTGCGACGATCAAAATCTAAACTGGCTTCATATCACGCTACCAATTCAACAATTAAACAAATATGCACCGGAAATAAAAGATTCTATCGCCAATTTTTGGTTTTCTCTACCAAAAAATTAAATTACAAATCGGCAAATTCGTCTCACTTATTATACAAAATGAGATACCCTAATTTCAAACAAGTTGAACATTGAGCTGATTGCTAAAACAAACTGATTTAAAATTTGCTTTAATACCGAAACTAGAATTGCCCTAATTTACTGTAATATTGAAACGTTCCATAAAAAGCATCTGTTTGCTCATAATCACCTGAAACACCCGCAGAAAAAGTAAAGTCACCAATACTTGTTTTATGACGGGAAAAAGCACCTAACCGTAAAGCATCAAATTCTTTATTTCCAAAAAGTCCAGCTTCCACGCCAACATCAATCGCCCCTATATAAGGAATATCCCCTAAAAGGGGCATACCATAACGACTATGCGCAACATAATATTCACTACCAGTCGAATAAGAAGCATAAGAAGAAAGCCAGTGCCCTGATGCAAATTCATACCAGCCCTCAAGCAATAATTTGGCCCCATATTCAGATCCTTCTAAGCTGTTTTGGGGATCACGGGGGTCAATATGGTTTGTCTCAGAAATCAAACCTCCATAAGCTTTTAAAATGACCTTACCTAAACGAAATTCATACCCAATCATAGCTTCATAAAACTCAGATTCGCCCTTAAACAGAACTTCGACATATCTATCACCAATCTTTTTCGAAGATTGATAGCTATAATACCCACGCCCATAAACAGTTCTTAATTTCAAATTTGGTAAATTAAAATGAGAACCTAACGCCCCCCATTACTGCACCAGAATAAAACCCAATCTGGTTCTCGGTCGCATTAACCCCGGAGAATTGCTCTAAACGCAAAGAGGATAAATCTGAAAATAAAGGAGAAAATGAATTTGGTTTATTTACAATAGGATCATCAGGCATGTCTGTCGAAATAACCAAATCTTCAAGCTGTTGAGCAACATGAGGAATAATCTCTTCAGCATGTGAAGGTGTGATTTGAATGGAAAAAGAAACAAGTATAAGTGAAAAGCAAAAGACAATAAATTGCTCACGTAGCGCATCTAATAACGCACTTAAAAGCGATTTATTACTTTTTAAAATACCCCACACAAGCATGCCCCCAAAAACCAACTGAAGTTTCAGTTTACTGAACATCAGCGTACATACTAATGGGTACTATACAAATCAGGCTCAGAGGCAGCAAGAAATATAATTAACAAAAAGTTAACAAAGCAAGAACAAACCTTATAAACGCTAGGAATCAAAGGTTATTTTTTTCAAGAATTACAAGTAAAATCACATCGATTACTGTCGCACCCAAACAATACGGAACATCCATTCAATATCTTTGAGATCAATAAACTGATCAGGTTCACTGGTTTGCAAAGGGGCTAGCTCAATTCTTTTCGCAGTTTTTCGGATCAATTGTTTCGCAACAACCTCCCCATCAATAAGTTTCACCACAACCCGGTCTCCGCGCCGAACTTCAGCTTGCGGGCTTATAATCAAAATGTCTCCAGCCCAATAAACTGGCTCATAGTCATCAACAACAACCTCCAACGCAAAAGTGTGATCGTCACTCACTTCAGGAAAGATAATTTCATCCCATTCATCAGAAATTGGCTCCCCCTGACCATTAAAATAATCGGGACTGCCCGCAAGATCCATATCTAACAAGGGAATTGATCGACCAAATAAATCAGACTGCGGACTTGCTTTCATCATGAGCTTTACAAACTCGTCAAAATCAGCGCCAGTAGCTTCTAAAACTTTCGCTATGCTTTCTGTATTGGGCCAACGCTCACGACCACTTGCGGTAAAACGCTTAGACTTGTTAAAAGTAGTTGCATCAAGCCCAGCAGCACGAGCTAATCCAGAAGGAGAAAGAGTATAACGTTCCGCAATGCCATCAATAGCAGCCCAAATCGTTTGGTGTGTAATCATCAATAACCTCTTTTTGAAATAGGTTTATATACCTAAAAAGGTATCTATCCCTCAATATAATGAAAAATAGTGATTACGCAATTAATATTCGAAATAAATAGACAAAAATTCCTATGATTAACAAGCGATAACCACCAGGATTAATCTAAAAAGGGTAGAACTGAAATAATGACAACAATTTACAAAGTTATGGATAAAGCAACATGGAGTTCTGCCAAAAATATCGGTGAATTCATAGGCTCCGAACATGACCAAAGAGATGGCTTCATCCACTTCTCAACAGAAGAACAATTAGCCGGAACTTTAGCAAAACATTACCAAGGCCAAAATGACCTGTTATTACTTGCATTTAACGCCAGTGATTTAGGAGAAAACTTAAAATGGGAACCATCAAGAGGAGGCGCTCTTTTTCCTCATCTCTATGCCCCATTGCCAACCACCTATGTTTTGTGGGAAAAGCCTTTAGACATTGCAGATGATGGCAGCCACATCATTCCAAATAATTAAGAGCACAAACTAACAAGAGCATAACAAAGCTTAGAAAAATTGTGCGTGAAAAACGAGCACAATTTAAACGGGTGGTAATAAAAATCCGTATATTTGCATGATAAAATAAAAAGCCAAAGTGCAACATCAGCATACCTGATACAAAACCGCACAAAAGGAGGGCTACAGTGGTTAACTTATATAAATTAGCGCAACCAGCTATCTTTAAAATAGATCCTGAAAAAGCGCATGAGTTAACAATCAAAGCTCTAAAAACAGGCTTAGCTTTTGATAGATGCAAACATCAAGACAAAAGATTAGTACAAAATTTATGGGGACTAAACATTACAAACCCCCTTGGAATGGCTCCAGGCTTCGACAAAAACGCTGAAATAGCTAACGAACTCGTTGATTTAGGTTTTGGATTTGTTGAAGTTGGCACCCTCACGCCAAAACCTCAAGAAGGCAATCCAAAACCTCGTATTTTCAGATTGCAAAAAGATCACGCTGTCATCAACCGCCTTGGCTTTAATAATGAAGGCCAAGATGCCGCTCTTTTAAGGCTCCAGGGTAGAAAAATGAATGGCGTCATTGGTGTGAACATTGGCGCGAATAAAGAAAGCAATAATCGAATTGAAGATTATTTAAAAGGGTTTCACACATTCCAGGGCGTCGCAGATTATTTTACAATCAACATCTCATCACCGAACACACCAGGCTTAAGAGACTTACAAAGCCCACAAGCGCTTGACGAGCTCTTAGGCGGTCTCATGCAAGCTCGCACAAACATCATAGACCATGGTGGAAGAATGCGACCAATCTTTGTTAAAATCGCCCCAGACATAGACGACAACGATTTAGAACCCATTATCTATAAATTGCTCGATCATAAAATTGATGCCGTAATCATCTCAAACACAACCCTTTCCAGAACGGGCCTGAAAGATCATAATTTAAAAAATGAAGCAGGTGGCCTATCTGGTCGCCCCCTATTCAGAAGATCGACAAGAATGTTAGCCAGAGCCCACCTCATCTCTGAAGGTGCCCTACCTATAATTGGTGTCGGTGGAATAGAAAATGCTGAAACGGCATGGCAAAAACTTGAAGCTGGAGCAAACCTAATACAACTCTATAGCGGTATGATCTACCAAGGTCCTGCTATAATAGGCAATATCCTAAAAGGTCTCAGTAAAAAGCTAGATCAGGAAAATCTTCACTCACTAGCTAGCATCCGCGGCCGCACAGCTGATCAATGGGCCAACAGCAAAATAGACTAAATAACCTGCTGAATTTAAATGATAAAAAAGAAAAAGCCGCTACAAAAAAAGCCTGTTTATAACAGCAAATATTAAATTAACCAGCTCACCTTTTCTTAGGTAATGTTTTCGAGTAAACTAATCGTCACTTATTAATTTATGCAACCCAAAATTTCAAAAGTAACACACCAAACACAACACATGAGTGTGATCCCTTTATTTTTGAAGTATTGTAATGCAATAAATGTTAAACACAGACATGAAAACGCAGCAAATCATATACCAAAAAAACCAAGCTAAAACACTAAGCTATAATATCGATGGAAATAGTGGAACGACGGAGCCCATTATGCATAAACTAGTCTCAAAACATCATCTTCTACAAATTCAAAGATACAACTTATCAAAAATCTTTTTGCTACCACTGTTTCTAATCGGGCTGATGATTACATCAACCTCAATTACAGCAAATGCTGCGCAAAAAAGAGTTGCTCTTGTCATGGGCATCTCAAATTACAACCATGCGAGCCAGCTCCCTAACCCAGTGCAAGATGCCACCAAATTAGCGTCGGTCCTCAGCAGCCTTGGGTTTGATGTAACACTCCGTACTAACTTAGGCATAAACGATATGCGCTCTGAAGTCCGGAATTTTGCAAATAAAGCAGACACAGCAGAAGTCGCGCTTGTTTATTTTGCGGGTCACGGGATTGAAATGTCCGGTAAAAACTATCTCATTCCAAACGACGCAGAATTGCGCCGAGATAGAGACCTGGAACATGAAGCGCTAACTCTAAACCTAGTCTCTAACGCTATAGAAGGTGCTAAACGCCTTCGCATCATTATGTTAGATGCTTGCAGAAACAACCCGTTCTCAGCACAAATGAAGTTATCCAGCAACAGAACACGTAGTGTATCACGCGGCCTTGCATCTGTTGAGCCAGTCGGTGACAGCTTGATCGTCTATGCGTCAAAGCACGGAACGGTTGCTGAAGATGGAGAAGGTAGCAACAGCCCCTTTGCGGAAGCTCTTGTCAAAACTCTACCCACTCCAGGTCTTGAAATCAGCCTCATGTTCCGCAGGGTAAGAGACCAAGTGATGAAAGCCACAAATAGACGCCAACAGCCTTTTGTTTATGGCTCTATTAGCGGTAAAGAATTTTATTTCAAACAATCAGTTAAAATTGAAAACAAAGTCGTCATCAATAACAATGCACCTCAAATCACGTCCGCATGTAGTATTTGGCCACAAATTGCAACCACAGCAACCAAAGCCCAGGTCAAAGCTTTCTTATCAGAATGTCATGATGGTATTTTCTACCGTTTGGCGCAAGCACGCTTGAAAGAACTAAAGGGAAGCGCTGTTGCGACGTTAACAACACCAAAAATAGACCTATCAACTCCTAAAAAATCACACGAACCAGCTGACGATCTTTATCGCCGCGCCAAAAACTACCAAAACGGTACAGGCGGGTTTAAGAAAGATATGAAAAAAGCTTTGTCAATTTATTTGCAGGCTGCAAATCAAGGTCACGCAAAGTCGATGACTGATGTCGGTTGGATGAACGAAAATGGTTTCGGCACCCCCCGCAACTATCATGTTGCCTTGGAATGGTATCAAAAAGCAGCTGACAAAGGCGAAAGCATGGCCATGAATAATCTTGGCTGGATGTATACAAACGGCACAGCCGTTGAAAAAAACTATACAAAAGCCATTCACTACTACAAAAAAGCCATCGCCCTTGGCGAAGCACTTTCAATGACCAACCTTGGTTGGATGTATGAAACAGGCAAAGGCGTATCGACCAATTATTACGAAGCCTTTAAATATTACAAACAAGCGGCTGACGCAGGTGACTTACAGGGCCTCCATAACACAGGCTGGATGTATGCAGCGGGCCGCGGCACTAAGCAAAATCATAAAAAAGGTGCTGAAGCCGTGTTTAAAGCCATAAGAAAAGGAAATAAATTTTCCAAAGACCAAATGACTGGCAACCACACAGTTTGGCCAATTGGCTTTAGAAAAGAATTACAAAAAATTCTAAAAAATTATGGCTACTACAGTGGCGCAGCAGACGGAAACTATGGCCCCGGAACAGTAAAAGCCATTCGAAAAGCCGCAGGCGAATAGCCCACCAATAAGATCAAGTCAACGACAAATCAAAAGCCCTCACATTAATTGTGGGGGCTTTTTTATGGATTTTTTTTAAAATCTCCCCCCACCACTCACTTATCGATGATAATTGCCCCATTGCATCTATTGAAAATACATGCGATCAAGCCACATCCTAGAAGAACTTTAATTAAACTCGGCCAAAATACAAAAACTCAAGCCCCCAAAGAGAAACTAAATGACCGTACAAATCTATCACAACCCGCGCTGTTCAAAATCAAAGCAAGCCCTCTCTTATCTAGAGAAAAAAGGCATTACGCCAGAAATCATTCTCTATTTAGAAACTCCGCCAACTGCTGATGATCTAGGAATACTCCTTTTAAAGTTAGAATTAAGCCCCCGCGATATTATGCGCACAGGTGAAAAACTTTATAAGGAACTTGAGCTAAATGACCCGTCTCTCTCAGAAGAGGCCTTGATAACAGTAATGTGTGCTCACCCAATTCTCATTGAACGCCCAATTGTTGTTAATGGTGACCTGGCCAAACTGGCACGTCCAGCCAATGTAATGGAAGAAATCTTATAAACTCACAGAGGTATTGTGAAGTACAGAGAAGTACGCAGAATATAGAGCGTACAGCAGGTAAAGAGGGAAAGCTCCGGTTTAGTGCAGCTTTCCCTCTTAGAAAAAAGCAAACCCCACCAGACACGTTCAACAAACGTAAAAGCACCCTCAAAATCGATTATCATTGGTTTTCTGGTACTAGACTACGCTCTAGTCCTTTTTTAGGCTCTTTCCCTCATCTCGTTTCATGGCTGCAAACAATCGCAACACCAACCAAATAGGAAAAACAATAACTGCCCCTAGTAAAAAATAGTCGCCAATCCAAATAAACGCATCAAAGCCCAAATCGTAAGCATACCGAATAAGCTCGCGAAGCTTATGCACCAAAGCAAAAGCATCCAGGTTGAAAGCTGCTAATACAACCCCCAAAACGAGTGATATAAGCGCAAGACGCAAAATCACATATATAACGGGGCCACCAAAAAACTTTTCCATCAATCCAACCTTAGTGTGTTCCGTTTAAATTACGTTCCGCCCAAAAATAAATTCGGTTTTGAGATAGCGCAGTTCCCACGCTAGTTGCTGTGCCGGTTGCTTGCAGTTAACTGAAGATGCACAAAAAAAGCAACTGAAGGCGCAATTAGCAGTTAGAAGAACGATAAAAAAGAAGCTAGAGCATTTCATTAAATTTATCAACAAAAGGAATGCTCTAGGCACTAGAACAAAACCCCTGCATAAACCAAAGCAATAACAGCTAGATAAACACCAAGCGGCCTCTTTACTCCACAACAAACAACCAACAGTAGTTAATCAGACATCTTACCTATTTGAATTGTGCAAAAACACAAATTAAACAAAAGGATTAATTTCTGTTAACCTTTTTATAAACCGAATCACTTGACCATGAAATAAAGTAAATTTGGCATCAGTTTTAAGCAGACTAAAATCAGTCAAATAATACAAAACCAGTCATTTATTAAGAGCATTACCTATGGAGACACCTTTACTCCAGCAAGTCATTCATAGAGAAGAACATATCCATCTTTGTGGAAAAGATTTTTACGCACACCCAACCGGCGCGCTCATTTGGCCTGCCGAAGAAACTTTGGTGATCGCAGACACATACCTAAGAAGCGGATACGTACTCAATGCATTAATGGCTGGCGCGAATAAATCTTTTGCAACCAGCATCATAAAATCAATTGAAGGTTTGATAAGCACCCATAATATCAAGCAAGTGATAGCACTTGGCCGCGTCTTTCGCAGATTAGACGATACTTATCATCTAGACACAGAAGATTTGACATGCCTTTACGGAATTCAAAAAAAAGTAGATTGGATCTGGGTCGCGGGCCCAATGGCACGCCAATTACCAAATCTTGTGGGCGGCATTAGAGCTGCACATTTCTCACATGCTGACATTCATTTTTGCCCAAACCCGAAACGATCAGATACTACAAATGAAATCGCCGCCGGCATGTACCCAATGGCAAGAACAGACCCCATTAAATTCAATCCAATTACAAATGAAGAACTCCTTGATGAAGGCACAAAACCCTGTTTTGTATCAAACGGAAAACGATTACTCATGCCAGCCTTCGGTGGAAAATTAGGCGCGAAAAACATCTTGGGCGACGAGTTTTTACCTCTTTTTGGCTATGACGATCTTCTCATCCAAGTGGTCGACAGCTACAAAACCTACCCCGTCCCCCACCACGCCTTACTTGCAGGTTGAATATTCTCCCCCTCAACTCACAAACTCTTTCCTTGCATCAACAAAGGCACATCCCCATTAACACCAGCTGCTTCTTTTACAAAAAATTCTTTCAATGGGGGCAAACGATCAACAAGTCGAAGACCAAAGCCACGCAGCTCACGCAACAATGCCTGATCGTTAGAAAACAAACGCTTCAACCCATCCATAGCTAAAGCAGAGGTGACACCATCAAACCGCCGCCATTGCTGATAACGCTCTAAAGCAACGCTCCCACCAACATCAAGTCCAAGCCGTTTCGTCTCAACAATCACCTCAACAAGCGCAGCGACATCACGCAGGCCCAGGTTCATGCCCTGTCCCGCCAAAGGATGCACACCATGAGCCGCATCACCAATCAAAACCACTCGCTCAGCAATAAAAGAACGAGCAAGAACAAGAGATAAAGGAAAATGTTTACGCGGGCCCGCTAACTCAGCTGTCCCAAGCTTTGGTGAAAACCTTAAATTCACTTCAGTAATAAATTCTTCATCGACAAGAGCGCACATGTCAGCAGCCTTGCCACGTTCTTCCGTCCAAACAAGAGACGCCCGGTCGCCTGGAAGCGGTAAAATAGCAAATGGACCGGAAGGCAAGAAATGCTGCACCGCTTTACCACCATGGGGCTGGCTTAAATCAACCGTGACAACAATCCCATCCTGTTCATAATCTGATGTAATTGTTTTTATCTCTGCCAATGACCGCACTTTTGAGCCACGCCCATCAGCTCCTATACATAAAGACGCAGAAAGAAGTGCGCCATCATCAAGAGATAATTGAATATGATCCGGCTTTTGATCAAAAGTTTCCAGTTGAGAGCCCTCAAAAACCTGAAGAGATTTAGCTTGATGTAAAGCTTTATAAATAGGAGCCGCTAGCGGCTCATGCTCAATGATATAAGCCCCAACCTTACCCAGCGCAATTTCACCACTGAAATTTAAAAACACCGGCCGGAATGGACTATCCAAATCACTGTCTGAAATATCAACTTCTTGAATAGGTTGAGCAAACGGCTCCATTTCATCCCAAATCCCAAGAACCTCAAAAATAGCTCGTGAACTTTCCGAAAGAGCATAAGCACGACCTGATGGTTTTTTATTTGGGTTTTTCTCAAAGTCAGAGCCATCTTCAAGTGTGAAACGCTCAATCAAAGCTTGGCGAAAGTTCTTGCCCGCAAATTTATCAAAACATATTGCACCAACAGCACCAACAAGCCCGCCGCCAACGGTCACAACATCAAATTTACGATCTGCTTCATTCATATCTATCGATAGTCCCTTTTTCAGCACCGAGGCAGATCACTTCTCGCCCCAACGCCATCTCTAATCAAACTATAGTCCTGTTCAAGCCTTCAACTTTATGACAATCTCAAACTATCAGTTAAGCGATTTGCGTCAAGCATCATCAAATAAACCAGTAGACCAAAATTATCACCTTTTCCAATCAACAAAAGCGCAAATACCAAAGAGTGCAAATAAAATGTCAGACCCAAAAAACCTTCTAGAATCAACTCTGAATTTAAAAGAAATTGCCCCAAACACCTTTGAAGCCCCCTCACATAACCCAGGCTGGAACAGAATTTATGGCGGCCAAGTTATAGCCCAGGCCGCACTAGCAGGCTCTCTAACTGTAGAAGACAAACTTTGCCACTCTCTCCACGCCTATTTCATGCGACCCGGCAATCCAGATAAATCCGTAATCTATAAGGTTAACCCAATTCGAAATGGCGCCAGCTTCGCAACCCGCACTATAGAAGCTCTCCAGGGCGAAGAAGCCATCTTAACGATGTCCGCATCTTATCATAAAGATGAACCCGGATTTAATCACGCAGATCAAATGGGAAATGCACCTGACCCAGAGGATCTCCCTTCTATAAAAACTCTTCTTGATCACTATGGTGATAAAATACCAGAACCAGTGCGCACTTATTTCGAAAGAGACCGCCCCTTTGAAATGCGCCCAACAAATGTAGAAAGATACCTGAACCCTAAACCAGAGAAACCAGAACAATCTTACTGGATACGCGCAATCAAGCCCCTGGATGAGCAACCAGCACTACAACAAGCTGCATTAGCCTATGCCAGTGACTTCACTCTTCTTGACACAGCCTTAAAGGCTCATGGGAAATTACTCTTCGACCCTAAAATCATGGTAGCAAGCCTAGATCACGCCATATGGTTCCATCGCCCCTTTAAAATAAATGAATGGCTGCTTTATAAGCAAACTTCCAGCAATGCTAACGGTGCTCGCGCCCTCTGCCAGGGGCAATTTTTTGACCAAAACGGGGCCCTGATTGCCTCCACAGCCCAAGAAGGGCTCACACGCCCAATCCAATAAAACACCCTTTAATTTCACGTGTATAAAAAATAGGCAATAACATATTTGCGCCTATTTTTTATACATAAGATTTTATTAACTCCTGCCCAAATAATCAGCATGCCCATTTTTATTATTTGTTTTCAACAACTTAAAAAAGATACCTTTTTTGGCACGCCCCTTGTAACAGTAGACAAGCAGTTGCCTAATTAAGGCAGTGTATATCTCAAAACATGGCTCCAAAAAATGGTGTCCGGTTTTTGGATATAGGGAATGCTTAAACAAGAATGAGTGCATTTCATTCAAACCAGCAAAAAGTGAAATGCACAATTCCGAAGACAGGGGGATGAAATGAAACTCATCACAGCAATAATCAAACCTCACAAACTAGATACTGTTCGTGAAGCCTTAAGTGCCATCGAAGTCACAGGTCTCACAGTAACAGAGGTCAAAGGTTATGGCCGTCAACGTGGTCAAAGTGAAATTTATCGTGGCGCTGAATACAGCGTTAACTTTGTTCCAAAACTCAAACTAGAAATTGCCGTCGAAGCAGCCCGGGTCGAAACAATCATTGAAGCGGTCAAAACAGCTGCTGGCTCTGGTGAAATCGGTGATGGAAAAATCTTCGTAACATCGCTCGAACAAGCCGTGCGCATTCGCACCGGCGAAACGAACGAAAACGCGCTCTAAAAACACCTATTTAGAAAACACAGGCCTAAAAAATACAGGATAGTAAAATAATGTCACAGGTAAAAAAACTATTAGCTTTGGGTTTGGCTATTGCGACAGTCGCGATAGCCACACCAGCATTAGCTGAAGAAGCCGCGAAAGCAGCTCCAAAAGCTGATGCAGCATTTCTTTTTAACACGCTTTTATTTCTAATTGGCGGCATCCTCGTAGTGTGGATGGCAGCTGGCTTTGCTATGCTTGAAGCAGGCATGGTGCAAACCAAAAACGTTTCAATGCAATGCACAAAAAACATCGCACTTTACGCAATTGCCGGCCTGGTTTTCTGGTTAGTTGGCTACAATGTCATGTATGAAGGCGTTGATGGTGGCTACATCGGATCATTCCTTCCAAAAGACATCCCAGTTCCAGACAAAGACTCTGGTGATTACGCAACGTCATCAGATTGGTTCTTCCAAATGGCATTCTGCGCAACAGCAGCGTCAATCGTATCAGGTACATTAGCAGAACGCATCAAGCTTTGGCCTTTCCTAATCTTCGTATGCATCTTATGCGGTATCATCTACCCAATCGTTGGCGCATGGACTTGGGGCGCAGGCTTCTTGAACAAAATGGGCTTCTTGGACTTTGCAGGCTCTTCAATCGTTCACTCAACAGGTGGTTGGGCAGCATTAGCTGGCGCGCTTATCCTTGGAGCACGCCGCGCTAAATTCCATGATGGCATCATCACACCACTACCAGGCTCAAACATGCCGCTTGCAACATTAGGCACATTCATCCTATGGCTCGGCTGGTTCGGCTTTAACGGTGCATCACAACTAGCGTTTGCAACAAACATTGACGCATCTGCCGTATCTAACATCTTTGTAAACACAAACCTTGCAGCTGCCGCTGGTGTTGTCGTCGCCATCGTGTTGTCACAACTTTTATATGGCAAAGTCGACCTGACATTCGCACTAAACGGCGCATTAGCAGGACTTGTTGCAATCACAGCAGAACCGCTAACACCATCTCCAACAATGGCAATCGCAATTGGTGCAGTTGGCGGCGCAATCGTAGTCTTCACTGTTCCACTTCTTGATAAACTAAGAATTGATGATGTGGTTGGTGCGATCCCTGTTCACCTATTTGCTGGTATCTGGGGGACAATGGCTGTTCCACTAACAAATACTGGCGCAAATTTTACAACACAAGCAATCGGTGTTGGCGCAATCGGCGCAATGGTGTTCACAGTCAGCCTAGTGCTTTGGGTAATCTTGAAGTTCACAATCGGCATTCGCTGCACACCAGAACAAGAGCAAAAAGGTCTCGATATTACAGAAATCGGCCTGGAAGCTTACCCAGAATTCAAATAATAAGTTTGAATTCATGATCTCTCCCAAACAACAAACATGGGGGCCTTGCGGCCCCCATGTTTTTTTTAATGCTTCATACCCCCACCATTAAAACTCATCTTACCTACAAAAAAACACCACAGGGACGGCCCAATAAACACCAAACCCAACATGCAAAATTGCATAATATTTATGCATCGCCTAAAATTTATGCCCAATAAATAGTCAGCCCTAAAAAGCACAAAAAACAAGCAAATGCCTAATTTATTGATTCAATTGCTTAATTTTAATGCAAGAGCTTTGGCATGCCACTTGAATTGTTCTGTTTCATAAAAATAGGTACATCCTATTGAAATTATAGAAAAAAATATTTTAAGGGGATTCCGGTAGATGAATAATTTATCAACAGGTGGCGATTTATTCTTCGTCCTAATGGGGGCAATACTTGTTTTTGCCATGCACGCAGGATTTGCATTCCTGGAAGTGGGAACAGTGCGCCACAAAAATCAGGTCAATGCTTTGGTCAAAATTTTAGTAGATTTTGCCCTCTCAACAATAGCCTATTTTTTCATTGGCTATTTCATTGCCTATGGCACGCACTTCTTAGTCGACGCAACCGTCCTTTCAGGTACTGCCGAAGGTTCAACATTTGAACCACAAGGCCTGACCTTGGTAAAATTCTTCTTCCTGGCAACATTTGCAGCTGCAATCCCTGCCATTATTTCAGGCGGCATAGCTGAGCGCGCAAAGTTCTTACCACAATGCTTGGCAACTCTCGCCTTAGTTTCCCTCATCTATCCTTTGTTTGAAGGCATGATCTGGAATGGCAACTTTGGTTTAAATGACTGGATGGAAGCAAACTTAGGCGCACCCTTCCATGACTTTGCAGGTTCAATTGTTGTACATGCAGTAGGCGGTTGGATTGCCCTTGCAGCCGTTATCTTACTTGGCGCAAGAGAAGGTCGTTATTCAAAAACCGGCCAAACAATCGGCATCCCACCTTCATCTATTCCATGGCTAGCTCTTGGTTCATGGCTTCTTTGCATTGGCTGGTTTGGCTTTAACGTAATGACAGCCGGTTCATTAAAAGCGGCCTCTGGCCTAGTGGCAATGAATTCTCTTATGGCTATGGTTGGCGGTATTGTTGCTGCATTACTAGTAGGCCGTAATGACCCAGGTTTTGTACATAATGGAGCACTTGCTGGTTTGGTTGCTGTTTGCGCCGGTTCAGACATTATGCATCCAGTTGGAAGCCTCGTCACTGGTGCCGTTGCAGGCGGTTTATTTGTCTTCATGTTCGAATATTCGCAAAACAAATTAAAAATCGATGACGTACTCGGCGTTTGGCCTCTTCATGGCCTATGTGGTCTTTGGGGCGGCATCGCTGCTGGCATCTTCGGCCTAACGTCTCTCGGCGGGCTTGGCGGCGTGACATTCTTGAGCCAACTCTTTGGCAGTCTCCTTGGTTGTGCCTACGCCTTTATTGCTGGCCTCATTGTTTATGGCATCTTAAAAGCAGTTCTAGGACTTCGCCTAACCAAAGAAGAAGAAATCCAAGGCGCTGACTTATCTATTCATAAAATCAGCGCAAATCCTGAACAAGAGTTTGTTGGCGGTCGTTAATCGCCATAACAATCAAAAATTAAAAAGCCACCTGAAAACCTTCAGGTGGCTTTTTCTTATTTAATTACAAACTTATTGCACATCAAGTTTGAGGCTCATCTACCCCATCTAGCCTCGCTCCCCAATCTTCCACATCTCCTTTAGCCAAACGGCGCTCAGCTAATTTGCGCCAATTTTTTGCTAAAAAAGGCAAGCGGAGCAGATCCTCAAAAGCTGCAAAATTTTTCACATCAATATAAAGCAAATTAGTGGTCCTCTCTAAAGTCCAAGCGGGGGCCAATCGCTCTTTCAAAAGAAGCACATCTCCAGCACCAACCATCCCCTCTTCCAAAACACGATAATACCAACCCGTATACCCGGTTTCCTGAACTTGCCTCGACATAGAAGCAACGCCAAAACGTTCATTCAATTTCCAGCAAGGCTGGCGCCCTTGAGAAAGCTGAACAATCCCTGTACCTAATTGAAATATATCTCCAAGGCAAACCTCGGCCTCAGTTAAACCGACCGAAGAAATATTCTCTCCAAAAGCCCCAGCTTCACTCAAAGAAGGGCCATGATAATCAGCCCCTTCGTTTAAAAAAACATCCGACCAGCCTTTATAATGATCGAACGGATAATGATGAATGGCCTTTTCAACACCGCCATGCAAACGCAAATCTCCTTGCTCATCACCATCCAAACCAAATTCATCAAAATGCAGCCGCCCCCCTACTGAGGACTTATCAATTCCGCTAGGAATTTGGCGCGCACTCAAAGGCTTAACTAAACCCGTTAAAACAGCAGTAATTTCAATAGCATCCATATTTTCATCCACAAACAAGAAATAAGCAGCATCTACCTAACGACTGAAAACACACATAATGCGCGATAAAATAAATATAAGGCCAACAGATAAAAGATAAAAAGAACATAATTGCTTCGACTGACAAGAAACTCTATAAATAAAGTGCCGTTCGGCAGATTAAACCCAGTGCATTTAATATAGGGAACGCACCCAATGAGCATCATGCTATCAATCGACTATCCAGCCATTAGCGCCGAAAAAGGCAATGCCATTAAAGATGAATTACAACGCCAAGATATATTAGGTGATTTCGGCCCCGGCCTTGGCATTCTCGCAACACTTCTGGGTAAGAAAAAACCGGATATGACATGGTGCAATATTATTGAACCAAACTGGTTTGAAGGAAATTATGACGGCTCAACTGATCGCGTACCATTAACAGAAGAAGGTATGAACAAGTTAAACACAGCCGTTCAAGCCATCTATAATGTTGCTAGCGGCCCGATCACCGTTCTTTGTCATAGACATAATGAAAATCCCAAAGGACAAAAAGAACTCAATATTCAAGAGTTTAATTCAATGCTACATGCAGAAGGTTTGCCATATCGCACATTGATCGTCCTAGATAGACGTCTCGCAGATCGCAGCGATTAATAAGGCAACGGGGCTTTAAAAGCAAAAGCTACGAATTACAATGTCTAAAGAAATACCCTAAAGAGAAACACCGAAAAGAGCAAAAATGACGAATAATTTAATGCATCTCAACAGCGAAGAAATGCAGCAAAACCTCAGTTCCATTATTAAAGAAAAAAGCTTCCAAAAAGGAAGCACCATCAAACTAGCTTCAGGCAAAAGCTCCTCTCATTACTTTAACATGAAACCAACCATGTTAGATCCTGAAGGTTCTGTACTGATTGCTAATTTAATGCTTAATGCAGTGAAATCATTTGGCAAAAAATTTGACGCCATTGGCGGCGTTGAACTCGGCGCAGTTCCTATCGCTTCTTTCATCGCTCCAATTTCACAATTAAGAGGCGAGCCAATTAAAGCCTACATGATCCGCAAAAAGCCAAAAGACCATGGCACTGCAAGTCTTGTCGAAGGGCTCACAAAAGATGAAACTCTTAACGGCCAAAACATAGTAATCGTTGAAGACGTCACCACAACCGGTGGCTCAGCTTTAAAAGCTATCGCAGCTTGTAGAAAAGAAGGTGCGAATATAGAGCATATCATCACAATCGTTGATCGAGAAGAAGGTGCCACTGATGCCTTCAATAAAGAAGGCATCCAATTAACAAGCCTGTTTAGCGCTTCAGATTTTCTCTAGAGCGTTTCACCCAAGAGTTAACAGCGCGGTTGCTGGTGGGCAAACGGAAGCGCAGCTAAAAAAGCGCGGTTGCTTCTTGCGGATACCTAGTGGGCAACTGAAGCAAAGAGATTACAACCAAAGAGCAACTAAGAAATAATCACTTAAGTCTGTTTATTTCCAAGGGGGTTATGCTTCAAAATTAAATCAGCCATAATTCCCTTGCGCTCAGAAACATTGTTATTAAACAAAATATGAATTTGTGTTGGCTTATATTCACTAATAATTTCATCAGCAATTGGATTTTGCCGCACCAGGTCCATACGGTTTGTCTGGTTCACATAAACCAGTGAAACATCATCAACTGACAAAGCCCGTACATAGAGAAAAATTGCGCCAATAGAATCAAATTTCTGGTTTAAACGATAAACCCAAAACTCATGATCTCGCCCAGAAGCCCCCGGCCAGGTATACAAGTCAGATTCCATAGCTATCCCCCTTAAGCCTTCATCCAACCAATTTTTTTTATGAAAGAAAAGCACCTTCCACATAAAGCATACCCATTAAGTACACCCTTAAAATACTAACAAGTACCCCAAAAAAGTAAACAAACAATTCATATATGTATAATTTTACCCCATAAATTAACAAAAATAATTCACATTAAACTTCTGAAAATTTAATGAGCCTCATCCCAATTTTTAGCAAATGAAGCATCGACTTTTAACGGCACCTTTAAATCAATCACAGGATTGTTCGCTTGCTCCATCACATCACAAATCAGAGGCAAAATAGCCTCAGCCTCAGTTTCCAAAACTTCAAAAATGAGTTCATCATGCACCTGTAATAACATCAAAACAGGTGTCTTATTATCTGCAAGAGAAGGTTCCATTCGAATCATAGCGCGGCGAATAATGTCAGCAGCCGTGCCTTGAATGGGCGCATTAATTGCGGCCCGTTCAAAAAAAGCTTTTTGCTGTTTATTGTTTGTTTTCACTCCGGGGTAATGAACACGTCGACCGAAAAGTGTCTCAACATATCCCTGATCAGCAACCTGCTCCTTTATGTCATTCATATAAGCTTGAATGCCAGGAAACCGCTTAAAATATGTTTTAATATAATCACTTGCTTCTCCGCGAGAAATACCAAGTTGGTTTGCAAGACCAAAAGCAGAGATCCCATAAATGATCCCAAAATTAATCGCCTTAGCTCGCCGCCGCGTCATCGGATCCATATCTTTAAGCGGCACACCAAACATCTCAGATGCCGTGAGTGCGTGAATATCTTGCCCCTCATGAAATGCTTCAATCAATTGTGGGATATCAGCCATATGCGCCAAAATACGCAACTCAATCTGGCTATAATCAGCAGAGAGAAGCACATTACCTGGCGCCGCCACAAATGCTTTTCGTATCTCACGCCCTTCAGCTGTTCGAATTGGAATGTTCTGAATATTAGGATCAGTTGAGGCAAGGCGTCCCGTACTCGTTGCCGCCAAAGAATAAGACGTATGAACCCGCCCAGTTGCCTCATTAATGAATTTAGGCAATGCGTCTGTATATGTGGATTTTAACTTCGATAGCTGACGCCACTCTAAAATGGTCCGCGGCAAAAGGCGCTCTTCTTCATTAAGCCCCTCATCAACTGCCAACCCTTCTAAAACTCCAGCCCCTGTTGCCCAAGCTCCTGTTTTAGTCTTTTTCCCGCCCTTATAATTCAATTTTTCAAATAACACTTCGCCAAGTTGTTTCGGGCTTGCAATATTGAAAATTTCATCAGTCAATTTATGAATTTGCACTTCAAGTTCAGCAAGCTTATCAGCAAACCCCTTACTGAGCCCCGCTAGAATAGAGCGATCAATCATAACTCCTTCCATTTCCATTTTCGCCAAAACAGAAATCAATGGACGCTCTAATGTTTGATAGACAGTCATGCGTTTAGCAGCAGTTAACCGAGCCTTCAAGACATGCCATAGCCGTAGCGTCACATCAGCATCTTCAGCTGCATATTTTGTGGCCTCAGGCACTGGCACCAAATCAAAAGTAATTTGAGCTTTACCGGTCCCGACAATTTCCTTAAACGCAATCGGCTCATGATCAAAATAATATTTCGAAAGCTCATCCATGCCATGCCCATGCACACCAGCATCAAGCGCATAAGACATCAACATCGTATCATCAATCGGCGCCATAAAAATATTTTGCCGCGCCAAAATAACCCAGTCATATTTTATATTCTGACCAATTTTTAAAACTGAAACATCCTCTAGAAGTGGCTTTAAAAGAGCTAAAGCTTCAGCCATCGGCGCTTGCTCAACGACGCCATCCCCTAACAAATCAAGCCCATCAGACGAGCGGTGAGCTAAAGGAATGTAGGCCGCCTTACTTGGAGTTAAGGCAAGTGAGATACCAACCAAATCAACCGACATCGCATCGAGCCCTGTTGTCTCGGTATCAATAGCAACAAAGCCTTGGGCCGTTGCAGCAGCAATCCACTCCACAAGGACATCAAGCGAGGTGATCGTCTCGTAAACCGAAGCGTCAAGCGGAACAGACTTCATCTGTTCAAGCATGGTTGCAGCAACAGCTTCCGCCCCGCCACTCTGTTCGTTATTTCCATCTTCAGCGCCGGCTCCAGGACCGGCTCCTTGTGCAAGGGCCTGCGCGGCTTTTGATGGTTGTTTTGTCTTTGGTGCCTCAACCCCAAAACTCGACGCCACTCGTTCTGTTAATTTAGAAAAGCCCATCTCTCCCAAAAATTTTAAAAGCGCCTCCTCAGAGGTCTCGGATAGAGTTAAGCCATCAAGCCCTTCAAGATCAGGCACATCCTGGCAAAGCGTCACCAGCTCACGGCTAATACGGGCTTGTTCAGCAAATTCAATTAAATTTTCACGGCGTTTATTTTGTTTTATTGTCTCAGCACCTGCAAGCAATTGATCAAGATCACCAAATTCATTGATCAACAACGCCGCCGTCTTTACCCCAATGCCCGGCACACCCGGTACATTATCCGAACTATCTCCTGCCAAAGCTTGAATATCAATAACCTTGTCTGGCCCAACACCAAATTTAGCAAAAACTTCATCCGGACCAATCACCTTGTTTTTCATCCCATCAAACATAGTGACACCCGGCTGAATCAACTGCATCAAGTCTTTATCAGAAGAAACAATCACCGCCTCACCGCTCTTAGCTACTGCTTGCTTGACATAAGAGGCAATAATATCATCCGCTTCATAACCGTCTTGCTCAATACGCGGCAAACCAAACGCATCCACTGCTTGGCGTATAAGCTCAAACTGCGGGACTAAATCTTCAGGAGCAGGCGGCCTGTGAGCCTTGTATTCAGGATAAATATCAGAACGAAATGTTTTGCGAGCTGCATCAAAAATCACTGCAAAGTGCGTCGGCTCTCCCGCTTCTTTCGTGTCTTGCAAAAGCTTCCAGAGCATCTGGCAAAACCCATGCACAGCGCCAACAGGCATCCCATCAGACGCCCGTGTTAAAGGTGGTAGCGCATGATAAGCCCTAAAAATATAACTCGACCCATCAATAAGAAAAACTCGCATGGTTCTATGCTCCAAAAAATAAAGAATTGCCGCAACTATGGCATTATTAATTGTGAGCTCAAAGTGAGAAGGCGCCATTAACCAGACATTTCCCCATAGCCTTATTGGTTAGGTGCTTTGATTTTAAGGAAAATTTAACCAAGGAAACAAAAATATTGAATAAAAACAAAAAGTAGGTGAGGTTTCTTCCTGTTTTTTAAAACAATTATATCATTCTTGAGGAATGTTAAATGAGAGCACCATATCGCAAACACAAGACATGCAAACACGTCTTTTAAAGAAAGACGAGCTCGATTTATATTTGGCTCATCTGCTGCGGCTTGATCGTAAAACCCGTGAACAGCGTTTTGATCACGCCATTTCTGATATTGCCCTACAAACTCATTGCAAAGAAGTTACCAAATACGGCTCGAGAGTACTCGGTGCATTTATTGATAATAAGTTGCACGGCGTTTGTGAGATCAGTAATCTCTACTATAGAAAACGTCCTCTTAGAGAATTAGCATTCTCAGTAGAAGCTAATTTCCAGGGCTACAAAATTGGCTCAAGCCTAATGAAAAAAGCACTGAGGTTAGTCAATCCAGCCACCGCCGTGATCTATTGCCAGATATCAAACATCGGAATGCTAGCATTAGCAGAAAAATTCAATGCAAATATAACATTGAAAAGAGATCACGTTGTTTCCAAGTTAAAATACAAATCGAAAACCAAGAAAAAAATACTTCTCAAATCTACTCAATTTGAAATGACCAGTTTACGTGACCTCGTAAGTATCAATCCATATTTTTAAAACTCATCAAGATTTGTCTTCTTCAGGTTTTTTAACAGCCTCTTCACCAAACTTATCAGCAATGTATCCTTGGAAATATTCATCAAGCATCGGGAAGCCTCTGGCAAAGCGCTTAAAATCATCTCGCGCAACCCATAAACAAATTGAGTTTTCAGTCGCGCGCACTTTCCCAGTTCGCTTATCGCGGCCTAAAATAATCCGCTCTCCAAAATGCTGGCCAGGACCATATGTCCGTTGAATATGCTTGCCCGTTTCAACATCTTTAAAATCAAGCTCAAACTTGCCTTCCATCACTGTGTAAAACCCATCAGCAATCATACCCCGATCAAAAACCACATCCCCTTTTCTAAAGTGAACATATTTGGTCGCAGCTCTCGTTGGCGGCTCAATCAGAGAAATGTTACGAGGCACAAATGAATGCAGCATCCAGTTTAATAGGACACGCATTTTCGTCACAAAACCTGGCAAGAAGGAAAGATAAAATGACCGCCACAATAACCAAGCCATAAAGCCTTTTAATTTAATGCCATTAACTTCAGCAACCGCCTTCGACGCACCAAGTGACGCCATAGACCCTTGACTAACATAGGCAAACTCTTTCAATTCCCAGCCATGGAGCACACGGCGAATATTCAATCCTAATTGCTTGCCTTCACGCACAGCAAATTGTGCAGTTGGCGGCGCAAAATCATGCCGCTCAGAAGGATCATCGGTAAGAGGAATAAGCGCTGCATCACCCAGCGCCCATACACCATCTTTGCCAGGCACGCGCATACAGCGATCAACTTTGATTTTGCCCCACTGCATCTCAAGACCAAGCTTCTCGACCAAAGGGTTCGGACCAGTACCAATGGTCGCAACAACTGTTTTCGTAGGAATAATATCGCCAGTAGAGAGTTCAGCACTTGTCCCAGTCGCTGAATTCACCCCAACATTCGTTAGAACTTCAATTCCATTTTTCTCTAATTGTTTTTGGGCATATTCACCAAGTGAAGCCGGAAGTTCGAGCAAAATACGATCAGCAAATTCAATCAATTTTACTTCGATTTCATCAGGTGAAATATTAGGAAAATATTTCAATGACTTATCAATCAAATGCTTCACTTCACCAACGGTTTCAACACCTGAAAATCCAGCACCAACAACAAGGAACGTTAAAATACGCTTCTTAATCTCAGGCACCTGAGCCACATCAGCATGTTCTAAACAACGAATAACATGGTTCCGAAGAGTAAAAGCATCTCCCATATATTTCATAGTCAAAGCATGTTCCGTCATACCAGGAAAACGAGAAAGGTCCGCTGTTTGTCCCATTGCCAGAACCAGTTGATCATACTCAACCTCAACCGGCATTCTACGTGTGCCTTGAAGAACTGTGATCACCTTCTGATCAAAATCAACATTTATGACTTCAGCCAAACGTACTTGTACATTTTTAAGTAATAAACGAAGAGACGTAATCGCATCAGATGAGTTAATCCCACCGCCAGCAACTTCGGGCAGCAACGGCTGAAAGACAAAATAATTATCTTTATTGATCAACTCAATATCAGCATCATCGCCCATTTTGCGCCTGAGTTCTTTGGCAGCAAATACACCTGCAAAACCACCACCAATAATTACTATCTTCTTCTTCGCCATTTGAAAGCTTTCATAAATTTAAAGAAATTTGACCACATCCGAATTGGGGATATTTTCCCGCTCATAAATATGTCTATCACAAGCCAAAAGCGTTAAAAATTCGCCTAACAAACGAAAAACGCCAAAAAACTAACCATAAAGAGAAATAAAATTGAATAGACACTTCAAATTCGGTGATCCAGCCAGGTCTTATTTGAAAACAACTGTTATGGAAAATGAACAAAAAAGTAAAGTAGACAAAGCAACTCAAAGAAATAATGAAACAATAACCTGTGAAAAATATTGTAATAAGGGAATTGCAGGCCCAGATAAAGTCGGCTATGGTGGCGCCAATTCATAAAAATGCACCCGTAGCTCAGCTGGATAGAGCGCTGCCCTCCGAAGGCAGAGGTCGCACGTTCGAATCGTGCCGGGTGCGCCAATGATTTCAATGGGTTATAAACTTTAACATCTGATCCAGATGTCATCTAGCAATCTAATAGCAATCGTTATAAGCTGTATTTTGATAAAACTTACGGAGGTCCTTTTATGCCAGGAATTATCTACGTAACATCAAATATTGGCATCCCAGATATGGTCAAAATTGGCCGTTGCGGAATGAATCAACTCAATAAAAGAATGAAAAACTTATCTGGCACTAACGTACCCTATGCATTTGAATGCAATTACGCTTTCGTAGTTGAAGATGATCTTAAAACAGAAAAATGGCTACACACAATTTATCAGGATGCGAGGGTCAACAACGCACGGGAATTTTTTAAAGTTTCACCTGATGCCGTTGCCACAGCAATTGAGCATCTAGTCATTCAAGAGCTTTCAGTCGAAGAAGATTATTATTCTCTGAATGAACTAGACAGATTTGAGACAGTCAAAGCTGAAAAGAAGAAATTAGAGCAAGACAGAATTGACTGCATCATTGCTGCAGCAAATGAGGAAAATCATCCAAATGCAATTAACGAGGTATTCTTTGGTGAAAAGTGCTGGCGATCTTTAAAAATATCAGAAGCTAATCGCGATGTATTAAAATGGTTCGCGCTTTACAAAACCAGACCACATCAAGAGATCACCCACTATGCAAAGATTTCTGATATTGTTGAAAGTCCTGAAGTTCCAGGCAAATTCCAAATTAATTTTGATGGCGATCCCGTTACTCTGGATAAACCTATCATTCACGGTGACAGCTCAGCGCCATTGATCCAAGGCCCTCGTTACTGTAACAAGGCACAACTCTTGGCATCAAGCAGTCTTGCAGAATTATTTTCAAACAATAAAAGTTAGCACCCCACTCAAACATTCCAGAAATCATCATCAAAGTCGCGGATGAGGGGCATGAGCTAGCAAGTGATGCACTCGACAATGGTTTGACCTATCAAAGTTGACCACCCACACCTTTAAACTTTTCCACGAACAAAGAAATCTTCTGAAATACAGTCTGTTTCTTCGACAAATATTGCGGATTTAGCGGACTCATTTTAGGTAGAATAGTATTCAATTCCGAGCCATTGTCAGTTGCAAATTCGCGTTTGATAGAGGTTGAAATGTAACGTTTTGCTGCTTCAGTGTTTAAATTTTCAGCCTTTATTAGTTCCTCTGCCTCAAGACGCTGCTCTTCTTGCGCAAAAGAGAAGAAAGCATCAATTACACTGGCCTTATCACCAAGTTTATCAAGATCCGTTTGATTGATAAAATCGACGAGTAGACTCTCTTTAGCTCGATTACCAATGCTAGCTCGAATTATACGACGCATATTTTCAACAAGGGATTGTTTATCCTTAACTTTTTTATTGTTCTCGAAGATTTGTTCAAGAATGTAATCCAAATTTATCTCTTGTGACTTTAGCAAATCCACTTCGAAAACAACATCATCCCAGTCGATTATAGATTCTTCTTGTGTCTGAGCATTTTTCTCACGCCGTAGCCAATCTCGAATATCGTTATAGGTAGAGCGATAATCTTGAATTTTGCGCTCAGCAGGCATTTTGATGGATTCCAGGGCAGCAAATTCATCATCACTTAGATGATGCTCAGATTTAAATTCCTCGACAGCATCAGCATCATTCAGATCGATATTTTGCAAATCCTTGAGACTGGCAAATTCGTCGTAATTTAACAGCACATTTTCCACCCGTAGATACTCACCAAAAAGCTTTGCAAAAGCCTTCTTGTCTATCTCTTTGTAGATTTCATCAGGATTGGGAAAACGCTGATCTAATTCAGTCACCACATCTATAAAGCCACGCCGCGCCTCGCCAGTTTCCGTGTCGCTGAAGCCCTCCATATATTCCTTATAGCTTTTTTCCAGCACCACATTCTTGGTGTTATTATCGCCAAACATGGTAATGGCTTCAATGGTAGCTTTTTCTAAATCTCGGAAAGTCACGATATTACCAAATGTCTTGGTCGCATCATAAATCCGGTTGGTACGCGAAAAGGCCTGCATCAAGCCGTGGTAACGCAGGTTTTTATCAACAAACAATGTATTAAGCGTCGGCGCATCAAAGCCTGTCAGGAACATCCCTACCACAATAAGCAAATCTATTTCTTTGGACTTCACACGCTTAGCTAAATCACGGTAGTAGTTTTGAAAACCATTACTATCCACACCGAAATTGGTTTTAAAGTATGCATTATAGTCAGTTATAGCCGCAGTCAAAAACTCTTTAGCACTACTGTTCATGGCAGAGACGTCAAAACTTTCATCTACAATCTCACCCACTGCATCTTGCTCTTCATTAGCAGCAAAAGAAAATATAGTCGCGATTTTAAGCGGCTTGTCATTCTCAACCTGCAATGCATTGAGTGTTTCATAATAGAGCTTCGCAGCATCCACACTACTCACGGCTAACATAGCATTAAAGCCCTTATTGCCCCCTTGAAGGCGATGAGTTTTATGGCGATAGTTTTTCAGAATATAGCTGGATATTTCGAGTATGCGGTCTGGATGTAACAGGGCTTTCCTATTTTCTGCACCGCTCAGTTTTTCTAAATCCTGCTCACTTTCGATGGCTTGAAATTGTGGACGCACATCGTTGTAATCTACCTTAAATTTCAGTACTTTTTCATCACGTATGGCGTCGGTAATCACATAGGAATGCAATTCGATACCAAACACGCTAGCGGTGGTTTCCGCGCCGAGCGCATTCCGCGAGAAAATAGGCGTACCAGTAAAACCAAACTGGTAGTATTTCTTGAATTTCTTCTTCAGGTTTTTCTGCGCTTCACCAAATTGACTGCGATGACATTCATCAAAAATGAAGACTACCTGTTTGTCATAAACAGGCAACTCACTTTCACTTTTCATCAGGTTGTTAAGCTTCTGAATGGTGGTGACGATGATTTTATTATCTTGCTTTTCCAAATTGCGCTTAAGCCCAGCTGTGCTATCTGAGCCATTGACGCTATCTGGTGAAAAGCGCTGATATTCCTTCATAGTCTGATAATCGAGGTCTTTACGATCCACCACAAAAAAAACCTTATCGATAAAATCAAGCTCAGTGGCCATGCGAGCAGCTTTAAAACTGGTCAGCGTTTTACCTGATCCGGTGGTATGCCAAATAAAGCCGCCACTTTCCGGTTTGCTCCAGCTTTTAGCGACGTAAGAACTGTTTATCTTCCATAAGATGCGCTCGGTGGCCGCGATTTGATAAGGGCGCATAATCAGCAACGTATCGCTCACATCAAAAACTGAGTAATTTAGCAGAACATTTAGCAGAGTATTTTTTTGAAAGAATGTTGCTGTGAAATCTTTTAGGTCTTTGATCAAACCATTATCAGACTTCGACCAGTTCATTGTAAAATCAAAGCTGTTTTTATTCCGAGTTACCGTGTTAGCAAAATAGCGCGTGTCGGTGCCGTTAGTGATCACGAAAATCTGCAGGTATTTATACAATGAGTTTTCGCTGTTAAAGCTCTCTTTGCTATAGCGGTGAACCTGATTAAAGGCCTCACGAATGGCAACACCGCGCCTTTTCAGCTCAATCTGCACTAGCGGCAAACCATTCACCAAAATAGTTACATCATAGCGATTAGCATGCGTGCCTGTTTGCTCAAACTGTTTAATCACCTGCAGCTTATTGCGAGTGAAGTTCTTTTTATCAAGTAGATAGATATTTTGAATCCGGCCATCATCAAAAACAAAATCTTCAATGTAATCATCATGAATCTTTCGAGTTTTATCGACGATGGTGTCACTGGGTTTATCGAGGTACGTTTCAACAAAACGCTGCCATTCACTATCAGAAAACTTGACATCGTTGAGCGCCTGTATTTGCCTGCGAACATTAGCAAACATCGCGTCAGTACTTTTAAGATCCCGTAGATATTCATAACCCTGATTTTCCAAATCTTCAAGCAGCTCACGCTCCAAATCGCTCTCACTTTGGTAGCTATCGGCAAGTTCTCTAGCTCGTGTGTATTTATCAAGAACGATAAAACGGTTTGTTTCTGCGATTGGTTTCATGTACTCAACCATGCTTTCCCTCCTGCTTAGGCCAGGAGCCATAATTGTGAGTTAAGTTATCAAGCAAGAGCTTCACGATTTGCTTTTCAGGCTCAGTAAGTTCAGATATTTCTTCAGACGACAAATTAGAATGGCTACTGAAATGTATAATTCGCTTTAAATATGCTTTTTTGTCACCCTCTACGGTATTCAATAAATCAGACCATTCTCTATAGCCAAAGAAAGCCGCAGTTTTTTCATATAAGTTGCGCAGTAACATAAAGTGATAACGTTGCACATTATTTTGATTGATAGCCTGTTCAATGAGAGCCTTGATATGCAGATGATATGCAAAAGCTTTATTCCCAGCCCCCTTTTTTTTCTTAAGCTCAAAGCCACCATCTTCATATTTACTTAAAAAATAACACTCAATACTTTTCAATTCATTGGAGAGAACATTATAAAATAACGGACTATGCGTGGTGATGATAAACTTGAGATTGGATTGACTACCCTTGATTAACTGCGCCATGTTAACCGCCAATTCAATCAGATGATTTTCATCGAGTGAGGTCACTGGATCATCAATAAACACATATTCGAGCTGATCATATCTATCTGTATCACGCTCACTTATTTCCGGAATATTCAGCACGTTAATGACTTGTTCGAGTAGACTGTAAAAAATGCTCCAGATGAAAATACTTTCCTCACCTTTGGAGATTTTTACCCGCCCCACTCTTTCATCATCTCCGGACCCGATAGAAAAAGTAACCCCTGAAAAGTCCGGGCTGAAATAAGGCGTAAGCTTTTCACTGGTGTAATGCTGAAAATGAGCAATCGCGTTTTGGTCCTGCCCCTGTTCCTGCAGGACCCATTCAGTGTATTTGTTGGGCTGAATTTTTAATTTAGGTTCAACATCCCCTTCCAGATCATTATCCCAATAAAACAGGTCTTCAGTAAACGCGTTGTAATAAAGCAACCTTGTGTAGCGATCTTCTGTGTCTTCCTCATCCATTTGAGAGGTGAGGAGAGCTCGAAACTCACGCGAAAGACGTGTCTTGCCGGTACCATTGAAAGCATAGATCAACTGAACTTTTTTATCGGTACCTTTTAATTGATGAGCAAGACCTGTAAGGGTTTTCAAGTATTCTTCATAAAAACTTAGTATATCACATTCTTTAATTGCCCAGTGAGTTCTATAGAATTCATATTTAGATTTGTTTATGTTCAACGTCTGCCAATTATTCTGCAGCACCCCTTTTGTTAAGGGATATGGATAGCGCTCTTCGCTGAATTTATAAAAAATTCGCAAATTTTTTGGCCCAACTTCTATGTCTTTAATTCTTCCTATCCTTGTATCAACATCTTCATGCTCAACAGCGAAAAGAGTTGGCAATTTTTTGAGCCTACTGATCACATTCTCATCAAGTGATTGAAATTGTTTTACAAGGTGATTCTCTGTGTGTTCAAGGAACCTCTCTATGGGGAAGTCAACGTAACCGTCATCACCTAACCATACTTCAGGGTTACCAAACATAATCAAATTATATAGCGGTTCACTCATCTCATACCGCCCCCTCATCAGCTTTAGGGAAGCTCAGCAGCAAATCACGGTAATATTCATATTGCTTCTGGCGCAGTTCAATCTCACACGGCAAACCTTCTTGGATCGAGTTTGTCAGTGCATCGAACTTGTCGAGAATGGAGACGATGCGTGCTTGTTCGGCAAGTGATGGTACAAGTATCGGAAAATTTAAAAACATTGGTCTACGGAGAGAGGTTACCGATGAGTTTACCGAAGCTTTTTGGATATAAGAGTAAAAATATGCGGCTATGTAATGATACACAAACCTTGGGTGCATAACTTCGCCAGGGACAATGCGGTATGCTCGCTGATGAAGCGCATATTTTCCTTGTGCATAATGAAATACTTTTCCTACTCCAGCACCATCTCCAGCTGTGATGATTGCAGTTTCATCAAAGTCAAATACGTTTAGCTTTAAAGGATCTCGGCCACGGGCATAAAAGATATAATCACCGCCTTCCAAGGCATCCTGCGTGTCGTGGCTACCCGTACCAATTACAGCCACATCACCTAAAGGCCTGTATTCAACTCCAGCTTCATTAAACGCAAGGAGTTGCTCACGATAATAGTTGTATTGTTTTTTGCGGGCGGTAAGCTCAGCGGTAAGCTCAGCGGTAAGCTCGGCGGTATGGGCGGTAAATGCGTCCAAAATCCGAACAATCTCCCCCTGAATCTCCAGCGACTTCTTAGCATTCTCAGGGCATGGAATGGGGATTAATAAAGTTTTGATAATATCAGCGTTTAAATTGCTAACCGAACCACTATTAATTTTACTTAGCCAGTAATTTTGAACAATGTTCGATGATAAATAATGATAGAGAAAGTCGGAGTTCAGCGATTCCTGAAATGCACTAATTGAAGCCCACCCATCGTGAATAGCTCCTTCTAAATTTAAAATATAAGGGCGGCCAAAACTCATTGAGTTGGAAATAATAAAGTCACCCTTCTTCAATATTCTTGATTTTTTAGCACCTTCTACCGTTATTTTCTGGGCGGTACTTTGAACGTATTTAGTGCCTGGTGAGGTATCACCAATCTTAATCCATGGAACCCCATCCTGATCATCAGTGATGTATTTTGCAATTGGCCTGGGTGATGCGCCACGCTGAACTTTCGCAATTTCTCCCAAAGGCTTCCACTCCACATCCGCGCCATCTAGCAGCTTTTCCATGTAGCTTTGCTTGCTCATGCGTCGATCTCCGCTACGATGGCATCAATCTCGGTACGTAGTTGATCGATCTTGCTAACGGTGGTTTTTAGCTCGGCATTCAGTTCGGTGATGTTAGTCACCTCGCGGTTATCCTTCGCTTCCACGTAGGAGCTAACCGAGAGGTTATAAACATTCGCCTTCACCACCTCAAACGGCACAGAACGTGCCACATGGTCAATATTCTCTTTGCTATCAAACAATCCCATGATTTTGGCAACATGTTCATCTTCCATCACGTTGGTGTTGGTCGATTTCTTAAAGAAGTCATGTTCTGCAGTTGCATCAATAAACTGGGTGTTGGTGTCGGTTTTATGTTTGGAAAGCACCAGAATCGTCACCGCAATGGTGGTGCCATAAAACAGGTTGGGCGCGAGAGAAATCACCGTTTCTACATAGTTGTTATCTACCAGATATTTGCGGATTTTCTGCTCCGCGCCGCCACGATAGAAAATGCCAGGGAAGCACACAATCGCCGCACGTCCTTTGCTGGAAAGGTAACTTAGCGCATGCAGCACAAAAGCAAAATCTGCTTTGGATTTCGGCGCAAGTACGCCTGCGGGGGCAAAGCGATCATCATTAATTAGCGTCGGGTCATCCGAGCCGATCCACTTTACCGAATAAGGTGGGTTAGAAACAATTGCATCAAATGGTTTGTCATCACCAAAATGCGGCTCAATCAGTGTATTGCCCAGCTGAATGTTAAATTTGTCATAGTTGATGTTATGCAAAAACATATTCATCCGCGCCAGGTTATAGGTAGTGTGGTTGATCTCCTGACCAAAGAACCCCTCTTCCACAATATGCGCATCAAAATGCTTTTTAGCTTGCAGCAATAATGAGCCAGAGCCGCAAGCAGGATCATAAATTTTATTCACAGCAGTTTGCTTATGCATGGCAAGCTGGGCAATCAGTTTGGAAACATGCTGCGGTGTAAAAAACTCGCCGCCGGATTTGCCAGCATTGGCCGCATAGTTGGAAATGAGAAATTCATAAGCATCGCCAAACAGATCAATCTGATTGTCGTGAAAGTCACCAAATTCCAGGCCAGCAACACCATTCAACACTTTCGCCAAGCGGTCGCTTTTTTCCTTCACCGTACTGCCAAGCCGGTTGCTTGTGGTGTCAAAATCTGCAAACAACCCTTTGATATCACCTTCTGAAGCGTAACCGTTGGCGGAAGCTTCAATCTCGGTGAAAATTTTGGCAAGGTCGATATTCAGGCTTTCATTGCTATTGGCGTTTTTTGCGACATTGACGAAAAGCTGGCTTGGGTAAATGAAATAACCTTTGGTTTTGATAGCATCATCTTTTATCTCTGGTGTAATGACATCATCAGGAAGATCGGCATAATTGATACTTTCATCATCGGCTTCTATGTAGAGGGCAAAGTTTTCACTGATAAAGCGATAGAACAACGCGCCGAGAACATATTGCTTAAAGTCCCAGCCATCAACCGCACCCCGCACAGCATTGGCGATCTGCCAAATTTGACGCTGTAAGGCTTTACGTTGTTCGTTGCTTGTCATGCCTCTTCCTTAACTTTCTTGTTTTGTTTAATGACCAATTGGCCAACCTCACTTCTTGGGCACCCCTTTGCCCCCTCGATCAAGCACCTAAGCATCATGCCTCTACTCCGCGTCTCCAAGCAATTCATTCGCGATATTCCAGAGCTGTTGCTCTAGTCGTTTTTTTTGTTCGTTTGTTATGAAATCTTGCCCCGCCCACTAACAAATCAGTACTTTACTAATTATCTTAAACAATTCTAGTTTTAAAGAAAGAAATCACGAGTTTAAATGAGTGTATAAATTTAAAAGACTACTTTAGTATGCACCCCAATCATATATCATCTAGTGACAATGAACACAGCTAGGAGCTGGACTATGTCAGAATAAATAACAATAGAAGTGTTCGTTTGCCCAAGACAGAGACCGTATCCGTTGCACTACCAGAGGTAGCAAAAAACACCACATTTAAAACTTGTGACTTAAAAATTGTTATCAAATGCGTTCGTTTTTTAGCAAATAGATCATCAACCTATCTTAGGACTACCCATAGAATACCCCCAGTTTTGTCCAAATGACATTCAAACGATCACTTAAGTTTTCTGACCTTCCCGCCAATTGTCCAAATAGCTATTTAAATTTTCTATTCGGTCCTCTGCTTTGTCCAAACAGGATCCTAAAGACTCAGAGATTAATGGAAACCCTCTTTTTCTTGCCCAGTGAGGAGGACACCAATAGAAAGCAATTTGCCCTGTTTTTAGTTTCCTGCGTTGCACATATCGTGGCAGTTTTCTTATCTCATCTCTTCGCTTTGAACTTGGATGAATAAGTGAACTTGGCTGAGACCTATTTGCAGCACCTAATGCCCAAACCGATCCGACAATATTTTGTATTATTTTATTCCGCATATCATCTCCCTCACCCTCTATGGTATATTATATGCGTGCCTTAAATTAGGACTGCGAACCACTTGATTGTTAGTGTTTCGGTCCTATTAAAGGGACTGTTGTGATATCAAATTCTTTGGAAACAAACCCTTCTGTCCTTTGTTTAGGACGGTCAGTCCTTGCTTTAGGACTGGTTTTTAAATTCACGGGTTTCCATTTCATAAAATCTTTGGTAGGGCTTTCTCCATTATAAGGGTGTTGAGTTAATATCCACGTGGTTGCATGTCTCAATTTATAATTAAAACTTCCGCAAATATTTCTCCTGATGAACCCCTTTTCCTCCAACTCATGAAATGCTTCTGAGGCCGTATCTTTAGAACAATGCACACAGGTCGCTGCCTCTCGAACAGAGAAAGAAATCTCACCATTATTTGAGCCATTGAAACGTTGAGCCAACTCAATGTAAATTGATCGCCTCACGGGCTTTAAAGACTTCCAGGCCTCACAGTGAAGCAAATAATGATGTAGCTGAAGAAATCTGGATTCATGTTTGCTACGGCCTTTAGAGTTAACTTTTCGCCCTTTTCCAGCATTGTATTTTTTCATCATTAGTCATTGCCTTCATCCGATGTACTCGTGCGAAGGCAAGTGGCTATATAAGCCTTTAACTCATCTAATGGATATCCAACAGCTCGAGATCCAAGCTTGACATAGCGAGGACTATCCCCTCTTAAACGACGCTTAGCTAAAGTGCTTTCACTTAAGCCCAAATACTGCGCGGCTTCAGAAGGTCTAAGTATTGCTTTTTTTGGAATGATTTTTTGATTAGTCATTTAATCCCTCATATTGATCGGTAAAGAATCAGTAAGTAACTGAGGGGATGATGGGAAAATTAAATAAGGTTGTCGCGGGAAATAAATCCCTATTTAATTCCAGAAAAATTTTTAACACTTAGAATAAAAGGCTCAAGCCATAAATTAGCATGCCTCACATAACATTCCTCAATGCTCTCACCTTCCTCACGTACTAAATCTTTATCTTTGATTACAGGGTTATCACGATGAATAATTTCCCAAGGACTAAATTCCAAAAGGTTCTTAGGCGCCCGCTTGATAATTGCATCTTTTGTCATATTAATTCTTAACCCATGCTTCTTTAATACGTAGTTGATCGTATCCACTGCCTGCATGGAATCTGCCTTGACATATCTTAGAGCCCTATAAACAACACCTATTTGATCCTTTAATTGTCTAACAGCAAAACTATCTTTTCTATTGCCTCTATAACGCTTAAAAAGGGATTTAATTGACTCTGATTGCTCTCCATAACAAATCTTCATCAACTCCATGTGCAACAATTCAATCCCTCTTCTGAGCCTCCCATGAAGAAACAAGTCATTGAAGAGATGTTCCATCCCCATACCCAACGCTACATCAGCATTCTCTTCACCAATATATTCTGATAAACGAGCATGTATCTCCATATTTGCATGAGATAATTTCTCTGACTCATCGTTAAATTGAGCCTTATACTCTGTATCATCCTGCGTATTTTTAAGTTTCTCTAACATTTCATTCTTTTTAGAATAAGATTCAAGAATTTTAGCTTGAATTTGAGGGGTATATTCCTCCCAAGCACATTCCCCGCCAACATGCCCCTCAGAAGATAAAATACCCTCTATTCTCTGAAGGTGATTTTCTTCAATTTCTAAATATTGATCTGAGAATTCCTTAGATCTGTATTCTATTTGACTTTGTTTCTCTGCAAACTGGTTACTAAGTTCATTTGATTTTTGTATTAAAGATGAGCAAACTTCAGCATCCTCATCACTTAATGCCTCAAAAGCATTATATAGTCTTTCCTTATTGGGATTAGGACATCTCAACGTAGACATAACTTCTGGAAGCATTAAAGCATTTTGAACACCTTCCAACCATCTTGCCCAAAAAAGGAATCTTTGAGCTGCAAATTCAGAACTCAACTGACGATCACAAAATAATTCAGTTTCAAGTACAATTGGACCAATTAAAGCATTCACAATTCTTTCAAGTTCTGCTCTATCCATATCTTGGCAAAAGTTAAAAAGTTCTCGTGATTGAAAATTTTCATCCATACCGTACCCCTTGCCCTAACCTTGCCGTTCAACTTTCCCATCACAAAGTTGAATTAATTCATCATACTTTTCTGCAAAAAAAAGTTCCAACAATCTAATTTGCATCTTTATAGAAGCTTTATCAGCAACCCATTCAAGAGAACTATCAGTTTTTCTCTGACTATCTCTCATATAAAAACAAAGAGCTTCTTCCTCATCTAAAGGACAGATATGAAGGATATGCTCAAGTTCATCCACCTCAAAACCTATTCCTGGCAAACAATTTTCTTCTTCCCTCATACTCATTTCTTCATAATAGAGAAGTTCCAAAGCCCAGTTATGACTTAATAAAACCATCTTAGCTGTGTTAAAATCTACAGGCTCGAAATTCTTACTTTTAAAATTAGCACTCTGGATCCAGAACTTTCTCTTTACTTTTAAATCAGTCATCTTTTACAAATTTCATTTCTAAAGCTTCAATTTTAGTTAGGCACAAAATTTATTCTTTGAGTGACTTTAAAGATTGAGAAATAGATTTTGAAATCTGATCCACCGCCACTTTAGCTGGATCATCGGCTATGTGCGCATAGCGGGCTGTTGTCTTAGGATCTCTATGGCCCAATAAACGGCCAACAATAGGTAGCCCTAACCCAGCCCCAGCGCCAACACTTGCAAAACTGTGCCTGAGATCATGCAATCTCACATCATCTAGACCAGCTCGAGACCTTATTCTCTCCCATATTCTCGGCAGCCCAATTAAATGACCTTTTCCAGACTTACTTGGAAAGACAAAAGGTGATCCGACTATTTTAGGAAGAGCATTTAATAACTCTAGAGCGGGCGCTCCTAATGGAACGATTTTTTCATTTGTTTTAGAATCAGATAATTGCAAGCAGCCCAATTCAAAATTTACTTCTGACCTTTTCAGAGACAAGATTTCACTTTTTCTACATCCCGTTAAAATCAACAATCGCAAAGCTGCAATTCCAATTTTATTTTCACCTTCTTCTTCAGCATCCCTAATTGCCTTACCCAATTGAGAAAGCTCTTCAGCGGAAAGATATCTCTCATTTTTCTTATCCCTAAATCTCTTCACACCTCGAACTGGGTTTCCGGTAATAATACCCTCTTGAACGGCAAAAGATAAAATCCCACCCAGCAAACCAACTGTTCGAGTCGCCGTACCTTTACCACCCGTCACTCGTGCCCGACCGCGAGAAACAGTTTTGACATCAACGGCAGTTTTTCCAAAAGCCACATCATTCATGAATTTTCGGATATCTTGAGAAGTTAAATCTTTGACTTTTAATTTACCAAGGAGTGGAATTATATGACGTTGAATTCGCCCATTATCAGTGGCAATCGTTGAAGCCTTTTTAGTGCTACACCCTTCAAGTAAATAGAGCTCACAAAGCTCTTTCACTATCATAGACTGCAACTCAGCCTTAATTGCTTCCTTGGCTTCAGCCCTGGGATTAATTCCACTCTTTACTTGCCCTCGCAATATCTCAGCTTGTTTTCGAGCTTGAGTAGGTGTCCATGGATCACCATGTTTTCCAAGTGTCACTTTTAAAGGTGTTTTTCGCCCTAACCATCTATATTGAAAAATATAGATCTTACTCCCTTTAGGAGTAACCTTTAAACCAAAGCCTTTAGTTTCCGTATCCCATAAAAACACGTCCCTATTTCCTGGCTTTAAAGCATCAACAGCACTCTTTGTAATCTTACCCTTCATATAGCTCCCCCTGTGTTCTAGCAATCATATAGCAATCACTAGCAATCAATCCAGGGGAAACTTACGGAAACTAATTTTATAAAAATCATTGATTTTATTGATTTTTTATCAAACACTGAAAGCCAGAGAACCCCATACAACTGCCCTCCGAAGGCAGAGGTCGCACGTTCGAATCGTGCCGGGTGCGCCATTTCTTTTTCCGGAATGGTCGCTCCCTTGTCTAAAATATCGTTCGAACTCTGTTCGATAAGGTAAGCCATTCTCTTCGAAATCTCAGTTACATCAAAGCTCAACCTTGCCCCAACTCTACAATTCCGACATACTTTCAAAACAAACGCTTTACAATTTAAGCTAAGGAACAATGAGAGATCTTACATGCTCAATGAAACAAAAACACTCACAGCAGACATCGCCAACCTCACAAGCTTCATTGATCAAAACATATTCACAAAATCCATGAGCATTGAGCTCTCCATCATCGCCATAGCGCTCCTTCTTGGCTGGCTTACCTCTCACCTCTTGTTCACATTTTCTGAAAAAACGCTCAAGAAAGAAAAACATAAAAACTTAACCAATAAGTTCTCCAAATATCATAAACAAATCAGTGAAATCAGCGCTGTTTTATGGCCCCTAGTATCAGGGATAATTTTATGGACTGCATACAAAACTTTACCAACCCATGACATCTACATACTTGGCATTTTAAGCAAAGCCATCCCCTTTCAAGCAGTAAGAATAACTGCCATTTTATTATTATCCTGGGCCTTAATCCGCTTTGCTTCGATCTTTATCAAATCACCAGAGCTGTCACGAACATTCGAGGTTGTCACATGGAGCACAGCAGCCCTTGCGATCCTTGGCTGGTTATTCCCTTTGATCAACACACTAGACACAGTAGGTATTCACACAGGCAACACAAACATTTCTATCTGGCGTATATTCCAGGTTATATTTTTACTCAGCTTGTTCTTCTGGTTAGCCACTCTTGCTTCGAATTTCATTCGAAGACAACTCCAGGCCAGCACGTCCATAGCTCCTTCACTACGTGTATTGTTTGGAAAAATATCTTCCTTTGTTCTCTATACAGCCGCTATTATATTTGCGCTTAATACAGTCGGTATTGATTTAACCGCTTTTGCTGTGTTCACAGGCGCACTAGGCGTTGGACTGGGTTTTGGTCTTCAAAAGATTATTTCAAACTTCATTTCAGGCATCATTCTATTATTAGATAAATCATTAAAACCTGGTGACGTCATAGAAGTCGAAACAGGGAATGGAATAACCTATGGGTGGGTAGAGAAACTAGGCCTTCGTTACACCTCTGTCACCACAAGAGACGGAACTGAGACCCTCATCCCTAACGAGACCTTCATAACAAACCCTGTCACCAACTGGTCATTTTCAAACTCAAAAGTCCGCCGCAAAATGCCCATTGGCGTCGCCTATAATACTGATGTCGAAAAAGCAATGGAATTATGTATTGAAGCGGCATGTTCAATAGAAAGAGTAATCGACAACCCAACCCCCGTATGCCAATTACGAGGGTTCGGAGATAGTTCCGTCAATCTTGAAGTTCGCTTTTGGATAGGGGACCCTCAAAATGGGGTTAAAAATGTAGAAAGCCAGGTCAATTTAAAAATCTGGAAATTATTCCAAGAACACAACATTGAAATTCCATTCCCACAAAGAGATGTGAACCTACGCTCAGTCGATGGAACCCCACTCGAAATTAGAACAAAACAATAGTGGGGTAACTAAAGAACCAGTAAAATCAATAGCCGTGAGAGAAAAAACATCAAAAAAAATCAACTCAATGGAACAGCACATTGATGCATGAACTTAACAGCTGAAACATCAAAACCGCTAAAACGAGGATTGCTTAAAACCAGCTTGCTATTCGCATCCTCAATCTTGACCCAGCGAAATTCTTCTATTGGCACACCTCGAGGATTTACAATACCATCAAGTTCCAAAGCTAGGAAATTATCATATTTTGAAACGGTCTTATTAGCAGCAATCTTGAACCAAGGCCCTTTCCCTTTTTCATCATCAGTTACATAAACATTAAACGTCTCATTCCAATTAATATCTGAGCGCGGTTCATGCACAATGATATCTGGTCCCTTACCATTTCGAAAACATTTATGAGGGCCAACAACCACATACCCTTCATGCCCTAATGTCAAAGCCTCCTCTAAACTCGCCTTAGGACATCCAAGAACCCGCCGTGCAGGATTAACTAGTCGAGACATGTGTAAGCTCTTAGGTTCTCGATATTTTTGGCCAAAATCCATAGACAAGGGACCTGTTAATTTGACCCAATATCCGGCAACAAAATCATGTAATAAGCTCGCATAGACACCATTTTTATCCGGGGAATCAATCTGACAAGCAGCTTGAGCAGAATGAGTATTAATCAAGCTAAGGACGAAAATCAAAACGATAAGGACTCGCATCACAAATGCCTTCCATGAATAATTTGAAAAAGCAAAACCAACTATACATCGAAATTTGTGATTACTAATGTAAATAAATCTTACATTTTATAAAAATAGAACTGAAAAAATAAAAGTTACAAAAAAAAGACTAGCAAACCAACCCGATAAGGTATTGAAATGCTAGTCTAAATAACGAAATTTCGAAGATCTTATATGTCTAAGATTATTGAATATGCTCAAGAGAGAAAATATGCTGACTGTCTGTCAAAGGTGCATGACAAGCAGCACATTTTGCTAAATCCTTTTTAGCAGGTGATCCATCTGGTTTAAAAATGGCAAAATCCCAATCACCATTATTGAGATCACCCTTCCATTTTTCACCTGCACCTTTAATTCTTTCCATAACAGCAACAGCTGCAAATTTTCCTCTAATGCGGCGATCAATAGCACTCTCTATCACTTCACCATCTTTATCTTTTTTAGCTTTGTAAACTTCAGCAGTTAACACTGACCCATAAGGAAGTTTACCATCTTTTTTCATGCCCTTAAGAGCAATGTCATTCGCATAAATACGAATGGTCTGGCTATCATTTGGAGAAAGACGATCTCCAGCAAAGTATAGCGAGCCTGATTTATAGTCTTTAGGAAATTGTATTTCCGTCTTTTTATCGTCTGCCATCGCCCCAGTAAGACCAAGAGCAAATGTCATACATAGTAAAACAAGTATGCGTTTCATTAATGACTTCTCCGTTGATTATCTCATATGCTTCAATTAGGTTATTCTTATTATGGTGCACATGATAACCTGAAAAAACAATAATAACAATAACTATTGTCGTTATTGACCTTTAGTCTAGAATTCTATAAAATCAGGCCAAACAAACTAAAAAACGGATACTGAATAAGTCAATGACAACCAAAGATAAAATTCTGAAAACTCTACGAGAGTCCCCGAAAACAATTTCAGAATTAGCAAAAGAATTTGGCTTAGCAAGAACAGCTATTACAACCCAACTTGATCGCTTAGTTTCTCATGATCTAATTGAGAAAGGAATTATACGCCCTAGCAACGGGGCAGGTAAACCAGCTCAAGAATATAAAACGGTGAGAGGAACTGAAGACGCTGGATCATCAGCATACCTCCCCTTCGTCAAAACTCTTTTAGCCCATCTACCTGATCATTTAGATCAAAAAGAACGCAAAAAATTACTCCAAGTAGTTGGTAAAGATATGGCTGAGAAATCTGGCCTTAGCGGTAGTCAAGATAATAAAAAATCTCTAGAAGAAAAAATTGAAGACGCCATTACAATAGTCAATGACCTTGGCGCAACAGCCGAATTAATAGACAATGAAACAGAAATTATTGTTCGCAATATCACCTGTCCACTAGCAACAGCCGTTAGAAGTGAACCCTGCGTTTGTGATGCCGTCGCCGCTTTTTTTCAAGAAGCTACCGGCGCTAAAACCAAAGCAGCATGCGAAAGAGGTGAAAATCTAATTTGCCGATATGTTATAAAGAAATAGAGCAAGAAAATATTATGCTCTGCAACATTTGCATAGCTCCTTTGCAATCTACTAGGGTACTCAAATCAGATAAAAATGCTTAATTGAATAGAAGATGATAATTCATGTTCAAGAAGGAGAATGATCATGGCTATTCAAGCAAACCCGCAAATGCACCACAATATTGGCAGCGATGGTTTTAAAGGTAATTTAGGTTCGAAAAACACATTTTTCACCACATTAATTGAAAAAATAACGTCAACATTCTCCAATTTTAAAAAGTCGATTCAAGCCGCAAAAGACTATGACGAGCTAAACCAATTGTCAGACCGCGAACTTCGCGATTTAGGCATCTATCGTGGTGACATCGCATATGTTGTAAACAACCAAAATCACACGAAATAAATAAGACATAAGCAAGTCTTCTTTTTTAACATTCATTAGGGCGCTTCATAATAATGAGGCGCCTTTTTATTTAGCTTTGCCATAAAACTCAAAAAAAATATGATAGAGAAAATAAAAAGGAAATTTTAAAAAAATGAATGGCTCATTCACAGACCTTAACCAAGCAAAAAATTTAAGTCACATTTATTGATCTTTTTAATTCTACAAATTTTCATCACAATTTACTGGCTAATACTTGTAAAGGAAAATAAAGGAAACTCGCTATGCCCCTAAAAAAATTCATCCAATCACTCTGCTTCTCGATAGCTCTCATTCTCCCATTAAGTTTGAGCGCAACCGTAAGCGCAGCTGAATTGATTAAAAAACCCAGCCCACACTCAGTAAAACAAACCATAGATCAATTAGAGGCCGCTATTAAAAAAGCTGGTGCAACCGTTTTTGCCCGTGTCAATCATGCAGCAGGCGCAAAAAAGGCTGGCTTAACTCTAAGACCAACAGAAATGCTGATGTTTGGAAATCCTAAATTAGGAACACCAGCTATGAACCTCGCTCAGTCAGCTGGGCTAGACTTGCCCCTGAGAGTCGTCGCTTTTGAAGATAAAGACGGCAAAGTCCACCTAGCATACCATGCACCAAGTGAACTTTCTAAAACCCATGGCATACCAGAAGACGCAAAGGTCCTCAAAAAAATGACCGGTGCGCTCGATAAACTTACAAACGCAGCCATCAAAAAATAACCCATTGAATTGCAAAGAAGAGAATACCGACTTCATACTGTTGGCATTCTCTTCTTTCATTTAGTCAAACTAACAGCACAAATACTTAAAAACAAAACCAAACACTATAAATTAGCTTCAACTAATTGCTTCGCAGCAAGACCAGCCTCTTCAATATACGCACTATCATGATGCACCATCATAACTGCAAAAGAGCCATCCAATAGCAAAACAACTTGACGCGCCAAGCTTGAAGAATTTTTCAACTCATGTTCGACAAAAACTTCGGTCAACCAACTCTCAAACCGTTTCTTATGAGCTGCACCAGCTTTAATAGCCGGGTGCCCTGGCATATTAGCTAACTCACCAGCCGTCCTCAAGAAACCACACCCACGCCATTTAGGATGTTTGGAAGATTGCACAACGCCATCAAAAATAGCATAAATTTTTTCAGCAATTGAACCGTCAACCTCATCAAACCACTTGCGCATAGCATCCAAATTTGGTTGATCCCGAGACATTAAGTATTCAGCAACAAGATCATCTTTACTTTTAAAATGATAGTACAAAGTCTTCTTGGTAATTCCCGCCTTTTCAGCAATAGCATCAACGCTAACAGCCCGAATACCATCAGAATAAAACAGTCGATTAGCTGCCTTTAAAATACGAAGTTTAGTGTCTTGTGAATTTCGAGCCATGCCTATGTATACTCATCAGTGAGTTTCCTTTTTCTAAGACTACCCCTACCCTAACGTTAAATCAAACCGAACATAAAAGGGAAATCTCATGTCAGATTTAATTTTAGTAGAAAAAGAAAATTCAATTGCAATTCTCACCTTCAACAGACCCGAAAAATTAAATGCACTAAACTATGCAACAAATGATTATCTACTCAGCTTGCTTGATAAATTCGAATACGACAAAGCCGTAAAAGCCATCATCTTAACAGGAGCCGGAGAGAGGGCATTTTCAGCTGGCGCTGATATTCACGAATTCACAAATTCAATTAAACAAAATCCCGAACAAGCCATCAATGACTTTTGTCGCCGTGGTCAAAAAATGACAGCCCGGTTAGAAGCGTACCAAAAACCAATCATTGCAGCCGTAAATGGCATCGCCTTTGGGGGCGGTTGCGAGATAACAGAAGCCTGCCACTTAGCCATTGCTAGTGAACAAGCAATATTTGCAAAACCAGAAATCAACATCGGCATACCCCCCACATTTGGCGGCACTCAAAGATTGCCCCGCCTGGCTGGCCGAAAACGAGCCCTAGAGCTATTGCTTACCGGAGATCAATTCTCTCCTGAACGAGCCTATGAACTGGGTTTAGTGAACAAGGTTGTACCCCATGAAACCTTGCTTACAAAAACAATAGAATTAACTGAGCGCATCATAAGACACTCTCCATTAACTGCAGCCCGCATCATCACCGCTGTCACAAGAGGAATAAACACAACCATTTCAGAAGGCCTCCAAATAGAACAAGAACAATTCGCACGAATGATCGCAACAAAAGACATCACAGAAGGTCTAAATTCCTGGATTGAAAGAAGGGCACCAAATTACTCTGGTCAATAATGTAGATAGTTAGTTAAAAAATTTATGTGGCAACAGAGAGCTTATAAGATGTTGCCACATAAAACAGGGATTTCATAAATTAAGCTGCAGCGACACCTTCTAAAAACTCATCAACAACACGGCTCAACTCTTCAACATCACGCGTCACACAATCACTAGCAACAGACATCGTCTCAGAGCAATCAGATGTTTGCTCAACAGCCTGTGTCACCGTTTCCATATTAGCGCTAACCTCTTGAGCTCCCGTTGCAACCCCATCAACATTGCGACTAATTTCAGAAGTCAAAGCATCTTGTTCTTCTACGGCACAAGCAATTGAGTTCGAAACAGAATGGATTTGCTCCATCGTATCAGTAATAGACGCAATCGCATTTACTGAAGACGTTGAATATCCTTGTATCGACAAAATCTGTTTAGAAATTTCCTCAGTGGCTTTAGACGTCTGATCAGAAAGAGATTTAACTTCCCCCGCCACCACAGCAAATCCTTTACCATTTTCTCCAGCTCGCGCAGCTTCAATAGTCGCATTTAATGCGAGCAGATTAGTTTGCTCAGCAATGTCACGAATTAAAGTTACAACCTCACCAATTTTCTTAGAGGCCATATCAAGATCTGACATCGTTCTACTTGTCTCTGAAGCACGATCCATTGCCGTAGAAATCACATTGGAAGCTTTGGTTGAATGCTCACTAATCTCACGAATTGCCAAAACCAGCTCTTCAGTTTGTTGAGAAACTGATTGAACATTCCTGGATGATTCCTGACTAGAAGCATCAACTTCACTTATCTTTTCAGAAGCCTCCAAAGCAATCGTGTTTAATTCAGATGCGTTACCATTCATAGAATGGATAGCACCCGTAACTGAATCAAAAACTGATTTAATTGAAGTTTTAAAATGCTCAATAAGTGAGTTTATTTGTTCTTGCTGTTCCGCTCTTCGCTTTTGCTCAGCGTCAGAGGTCTCAACAAGGTTCACCCGCTCAACTTCATTATTTCTAAAAATCGAAACAGCTCGGTACATATCACCTATCTCATCAGTTCGCTCAGCATCTTTCAAATCGATCGAGAGGTCTCCATGAGCCAACTGATCCATAGATTCCACTAAATTCTCAATTGGTCTAGACAATGTACGCGCGAACCAAAGTCCGGCTAAAAACATAATTGCAAGAGTAAGCCCTGTAACCATAAGCGTGGCATTTCGCATCTGATAAACAGCACCTAGCACCTGGTTTTCTGTTTTCACAGCCAATAAAATCCATTTTTTACCAAAGAATTCAAGCCCGGTGTAAGAAATGTAATTCTCCAGATCCAAGCCACTAGTCACTTGAAATCCTTTTGTTTTTTTAGCATCAATCTGCTTCAAGCTTTCTTGTAGAGAGGATATTTTCTGCGAAGCAACAATCGGCTCTAATTTCTCATCAACAAGCAAAACTGTAGCATCTGTCAATGGGTCCAAACCAGAGGTCACAGCAGTTTTAAATGTATCATCAGATATGCGAAAAACGATATACCCCAAATTTGTCTTGTTCCCTAAGAATTCTTTCGTCACTTTAAGTCCAAGAAAAGCTGAGTGTTCACCGCCTTCAAAATCATAGTGAGCAAAGGGAATATAAGCTTCTTTTGTTTCTTTTTTAGAGATCATTTGAAAGGCTTGAGTTAAGCCAGATGATTGAGGGTCAGTTTGAGACAAATCATGCAAAAATTCTTTTGATTTCGTCACACTATAAAGAACAAACCCCTTAGGGCTAATCAGGTAAATATCGGCAATGCCGTTCACTGTCACCAATTTGGAATAATGATCATGAATATTAGTATGTTTCCAGGAATAAAATGTTTTATTACCTTTGCCAGTTAATTTAATCCGATCTGACTTGGTTAAACCTTTTTTCTGAAAAAAAGCTTTAACTTTAGGAAGCTCATCCTTCATGTCCATAACAGCAGTTGTCATTTCTTCAAAAGCTTTGATGGTCACATCATTGATGGAAAAAATCTTAAGTTCTTCTTCAATCGTCTGTAATTGACTTTTGACTAGAATGTCCCGGCTATTAATAAGAGCGTTCATTCCAGTCTTAGAAGCATCGACTAAAGCCGATCGTGAATTAAGGTAATTTAAAATACCAACAGATGCACAACACACAACTGAAATCACAACTGTTAATGCTGCGATTTTCCCTAAAATACTATTTAAAGCGATAACTTTAAATTTTTCAAACATAGCCCTTGCCTCCCTAAAACAAAATCTGTGCAAGGACTATCCACGAATATTACTAACAAACCCTATACTTTAGTATAGGTTTGCGAAAAAAATATTTTTTTAGCGTTTGAAGCATTTTTTGCAGGAAAAAAGTGCTTTAAGAGCGGTTAAAACACTTAGACTGTAAGTAAAAAAGCTTACGGACGAATAACAGTATATCCTTTTGTATCAAGCTCCATAATAGTCACAACCCCAGCAGGAACAACCTCTGCAAATTCAAAAATTGGAACATCTTTACCTGATTTTTTCTGCATTGCCGCGCGGGTATTCCCACAAGCATGAAATTTTACATTCGTCATACTTGCAGAAAAGTTTTTAATTCGTTTTGAAATAGGGGACGTATCAGAACGCAGCATATGTAAGCCAGCATTAAAAGCTACAATTTTAACATCAACCTCTTCACCACGCTCTGAATACAAACGTGAAACGTTCGCCGCTACATTCAATACAGTATTCATCTTTTGCGGATTATTATCGCTAATTTGTAAAACAAGCTTATGAATTCCATCATCAGCAGAAGCTGGAATTGCAAAAAATAAAATCACTAAAAGCGTTGCAATAAATTTGATCAAAAGTTTCATAAATTCCTCCAGTTACAATTCACTTATTCATAATAATATTCTTATATATTTATATATCAATATATTAGTATGAAAACACTCATTTATCAAGCAAAGAAACCAGACTCAAAAGTACAAATCAATAGATTATAAATGCTATATTTTAAATACAACTATTTTTTAACTTCTAATGACCATGACTTACGCTTTGCTGATAATGCATCTCGGCGATCCATATCTTGCTTTTTCTTCCAAAGCATTTCTTGATATTCAAGATGTTTCAACAAAGCTTTTTTCGCCTTATTAGCAGCCCCCTCTTCAATCGCTTTTACAATGTCTTCATGTTGTCCAAGAATAGCTTTTAACTCTTTGGCATCACTAAGAAAATACAAATGACTTTGTTCAATAGCGTGGCTCAGCACATCCTGCAAAGACCGCGCAACTTGTATGGTCACAAAATTACCCGTAGCTTCCAAAATAGCCATATGAAAATCCGTATCAAGATCGCTAATTTTAGAATACTCACCCGCTTCAAACGCATCGCACATCATTTCATGTAAACGACGTATTTCCTTTTTTTCTTCACCACTTGCTGAACTAGAAACCTCAGAAACACTCTCACCTTCAATTAACATTCGAAATCTCAAATAATCAGAAATAGCATCATCCGAACTCTCCAATAAGTTTAAAAGCGGATCAGAAAGAGAGCGTCCAATAGCAGTCGAAACTTTAAAACCAGACCCATGCCGGGAAACCAACAGCCCCTCTGTCACTAAAGCCTGCAACGCGCTTCGAATAGATGTTCTCGAAACATCCATCCGAACAGCCAACTCCCTCTCTCCAGGGAGCTGGTCCCCAGGTTGCAACACATCTGAGGCAATTAACTCTCGAATTTGAGCAATAATCGCAGCCGTAATATTCGGCGCAACCACAGGGATAAAAGGGGCAAAAGACACAGGCTTGCTTCTCCTATAAAAAATTGGTATGACCATTGTACCAAATAATTGATAATACCACTATACCAAAAATGAAAACATATTAAACCCTACATTTGAAGGATAAGTAATGCGCCTCTCAAAATGTCATAATTTCCAAGATTTTAGAACACTGGCAAAACAGAAATTACCCTCTCCAATTTTTCACTACATTGATGGTGCCGCTGAAGATGAAACTACCTACAAACGCAACACAACCGCCTTCGAAGACTGCGACCTAGTCCCAAATGTTTTAGCAGGCATCAAAAAAATTGATATGAGCACAACCATCTTCGGCCGTAAAATCGATATGCCATTATTCTGCGCTCCAACAGCCCTGCAAAGGCTTTTTCATCATGATGGTGAAAGAGCCGTTGCTAAAGCTGCGCAAAAAAATAATACAATGTTTGGGGTCTCATCTTTAGGAACCGTCAGCATAGAAGAAATCTCAGAACTAATAGACACGCCTAAAATGTTCCAACTCTATTTCCACAAAGATAGAGGATTAAATGATGCTATGATCGAACGCGCAAAGGCAGCAAACTTTGACGTGCTTGCTCTAACAGTGGATTCAATAACGGGCGGAAATCGGGAAAGAGATGTGGTAACAGGTTTCACCTCTCCGCCAAAACTAACATTGAAAAGCCTTATAAGCTTTGCCACTCACCCTGCCTGGGCCATCAATCACTTCACCCATGAAAAATTCAGCCTTCCTCAATTAGAAAATCACGTTGATCAAGGTACAGACATCGCGATTTCAGTGAGCAACTATTTCAAAACCATGCTCGATCAATCTATGTCATGGCAAGATGCAGAAGATATTTGTAAAAAGTGGGATGGTCAATTCTGTTTAAAAGGCATCATGAGCATTGAAGATGCCCGAAAAGCTGTCGATATTGGAGCAACCGGCATCATTGTCTCTAATCATGGCGGACGCCAACTGGATGGATCTCGTTCATCCTTTGATCAACTAGCTGAAATTGTAGACGCCGTCGGGGATAAAATAGATGTCATCTTTGATAGCGGCATTCAAAGAGGCACACATGTCCTAAAAGCATTATCTCTTGGTGCCAAGGCCTGTGCTGGTGGCCGGTTATATCTCTATGCCCTCGCAGCAGCTGGTCAACCTGGTGTAGAACGCGCCTTAGAATTATTTAAAGACGAAATAGAACGCGACATGATGCTAATGGGCTGCCAAACCATAAAACAACTATCAAGAAACAATCTAAGGTTCAGAAATTAAAAAACATCAATCATCACAAAACCATAGACGAAAACTTTTAAGGGAATAAGGCAATCAACTCACACTCAAAAACGCCTTATTTCCAAGCCAACCTACCGTTAACAAAACCCAACAAATAGAGCCATAACTTATCCATAGAACCTTAAAACAGCATCATGCTAGCTGTTGCGAAAGGAATTTAATTCACTTAAAGTTGGCTCAACCAAAACGATAAATACAGGCCATATATAAAGTCCAAATAAATAAAGGCCAATTAAGCTATATAGGGGTATCAAATGGTACGTTTTTTTCTTGTTCTAAGTTTCATTTTTAGTCTTTTAATCTCAACCACAACAATGGCGTCAGCCAGAACATGTGGCAAGACATCAAAAGGCTTCAATAGCTGGAAAGCAGACTTTAAAAAAGAAATGAAAGCAAAAGGTTTTTCAAATCAAGCCGTCAATTCCTCTTTAAATGGTGTAAAATATAGCCACAAAGTCATTCGTCTAGATCGAAGCCAAAAATCATTTAAACAAAGCTTTGACGTTTTTTACAAGCGCCGCACCAAAGGCATGGTTCGCATTGGCCGCAAAAAAATGAAACGCTATGCTAAAACATTCAAACGTGTTGAAAAAAAATATGGCGTCCCAGCCCCTCTTCTCACTTCAATCTGGGGATTAGAAACAGCCTTTGGCACCTTCATGGGCAAAAAAGACATCATGAGCTCACTAGCAACTCTTTCATATGATTGCCGTCGGTCCGCTTTCTTCACAGCTGAACTCATTGCTGCAATAAAAATTGTCAATGATGGACATTTAACACGCAAACAAATGCGCGGTGCTTGGGCTGGTGAAATTGGGCAAACTCAGTTTCTGGCCACCCGCTTTGTCGACTATGCCATTGATTTTGATGGAAATAAAAAAATTGACCTCTATCGCTCAGTCCCTGATGTATTAGCATCAACAGCCGCCTGGTTCAAAGGTAATGGTTGGAAAGCCGGCCAAGGCTGGAAACCTGGATCAAACAATTATGAAGTCATCGCTAAGTGGAATAAAGCCAGTGTTTATCAAAAAACCATTTCTCGCCTGGCAGATCAATTAGCGAAATAAATTGCAATAAAATATATTACAGGGACAAAACCGGTGAAATCCATAAGCAAAATTACATTAGCATTTCTCTTTTCTTTTAGCCTATTTTCTTCCGATGCCAGTGCCGCTGATCGCAATCAAATGATCGGTCAAATGTTGATGATGGGCTTCCAAGGTGGAAGTGCAAATGGAACAAGTGCCAGGAGGTTGGCCAATCAAATAAAAAAAGGACAAGTGGGATCAGTCGTTTTTCTTGGATATAATTTCAAAAGCAAATCTTCAGTTAAACAACTCACATCGCTATTCAAAAATGCCTCAGGGAATAAAAAGCTATTTATTGCCCTGGATATGGAAGGCGGTTCCGTTCAAAGGTTAGGGAGAAAACTGGGCTACCCATCAATCCCATCTGCCAGGTCAGTCGCAAAAAAACAGTCCCCAGCGCAGGCCAAATCAACTTATAAAAAACTAGCTTCCATTAGCAAAAGTGCTGGCTTTAATATGAACCTGGGCCCCGTGGTTGACTTACTAGTTAATCCAAGAAATCCAGTAATTGCAAAATGGAACAGAGCTTACAGCGCAGACCCTAAAAAAGTAACCGAATTTGCAAGGGCCTTTGTGAAAGCTCATAAAGAAGCCGGCATAATAACAGTGCTAAAACATTTCCCCGGCCATGGCTCAAGCATCGGCGATAGCCATGAAGGCTTCGTGAACATATCAAAAACATGGAAAAACAAAGAGTTAGACCCATTCGACCAACTCATAAAGTCCGGTGATGCTCCAGCAATTATGCCCGGTCACCTTATCCATAATCGCATAGCAAGTGATGGTGTTCCTGTCTCAATTTCAAAACCAGCAATTTCAGGCTTGTTACGAAAAAAATTAAATTACTCAGGTTTAGTAATCTCTGATGATTTACAAATGGGAGCTATTGCTAAAAACTATAGTTACAAAAACACAATCATTCGTGCCATTAGCGCTGGTGTTGATATTCTAATGATTTCAAATTCAAGAAAACCAGACCCTAACCTTCCAGCCAAAACAATTGCACTAATTTCCAAAGCAATTGATGAAGGAAAAATTGCACCAGAGAAAATTGAGAAAGCTTACAAGAGAATCATAAAAGCCAAAGCCACTATAAATTAGCCCATAAAAAATAAGCCCAATTCATAATTAATGAATTGGGCTTATATAAAAAATTATTTGAAAAATTAAATACTAACAATTAGAAACAGCAGCCAGCCGCTTTTGTGATAAAAACTCCCGCCGTAAATTTTCATTACTTTCTCTAAAGCAACGTTCAACAAAATCAAGATGATCCCATGCAGCTTGACCAGCATCATCTGCACGCCCTTCCAAAACCGCATGACCAATTTCTTTATGTTGGAGAACAAGCTCATCCCCACTACCAACAACAGCCAATAAAAAATCAGGGTTATAAAACACACCTCTATGAGTGAGCTCATAAATAGATGCCATAGTATGGATCATCATAGTATTATGACTAGCATCAACAATCGCAGCATGAAAACCTATATCAGCTTTTTTAGAAGCCTTATCTTCACCTGCCAAATGAGCTCGTTCATGCTCTTCCAATATATTAGTAATAATTTCTTTGTCAGAACTGGTAGCCCGCTTGGCCGCCAGGCGAGCCGCAAAGGATTCTTGCTCACGGCGGTATTCAAGGTAATCATAAAAAGCAGCAGGATTCCGAGAAATCAAATTGATCAAAGCTGGGTTCATAGCAGAACCAATAATCGGTGCAACAAAAGACCCTTCACCATGCTTGACAACGATAAGCTTCAACTCTTCCAATCGTTGTAAAGCTTCACGAACTTTGGGGCGAGACACATCCATATCATCTGCCATTTCACGCTCTGAAGGTAGCCTGGCCCCTTCTTTAAGAACGCCAGTAACAATCAAATTTTCAATTTGATTTGTAACTGAATCAACCACCGTCTCGTGGTCAATCGGTTCAAAGATAGCAGATTTTTTCTTCATTTAATATCAATCTCATAACTGGTAAATTTTATTATAAAATATATAGAGATTAATTGCAAAAGTTTCACCAAGCAATATACAGCAAATTTATACATACCGATAAATACTTACAATAAAACTAATAACATATTGTTTTATATGCATAAAAATACGAACAATAAATAAAAATCAATAAATTTTAGAAAAAAACATTGAACTATCTAACTGGTAAACTTAATATACCACCACTCACAAGCTTTTAAAACAATGAAACATAAATATGAAAAAAGCTTAGTGAAGATTAAATGTCGTGGAGGACTCATGAAAAAATCTATCATAGCACTTGCAGCATCAATAGCTGCAGTATCTTTTGCACCTGTAGCAACAGCTGCAGACAAATTACTACTCAAAACACCAATTGCTTTTAAAAGCACACTCCCTGGTTTGGGTTCACCAATTCCAAGAGTAGCAAAAGAGTTAGACCGCATGTCTGGCGGCTCATTAAAAATGAAAGTTTACGAGCCAGGCAAACTCGTAAAAGCTTTTGAAATCCTAGATACAGTTTCATCAGGTAAAATTAATTCAGGCTACGCAACAGCTGGTTACTGGTCAGGTAAAATGCCTGCTGCATCACTTTTCTCTGCTGTTCCTTTCGGTCCAGAAACTGGTGAATATATGGCTTGGATGTATTACGGCAACGGCCTGAAGCTTTATCAAGAAATGTACGATAAAAACGGCTATAATGTAAAAGTACTACCATGTGCCATTATCGCTCCTGAAACTTCCGGTTGGTTTGCTAAAGAAATCAACAAACCAGAAGATCTTAAAGGCTTGAAAATGCGCTTCTTTGGTCTTGGTGGTAAAGTGATGCAAAAACTAGGCGTTGCAACATCTCTTCTCCCAGGCGGCGACATTTTCCCAGCGCTTGAAAAAGGCGCAATCGATGCAACAGAGTTTTCTATGCCTGCAATCGATAAGCTATTAGGCTTCCACAAACTAGTAAAATACAATTACTTCCCAGGCTGGCATCAACAATCAACCATCTTCGAACTTCTTGTAAACAAAAAAGTTTGGGGCGATATGTCAGCTCAACATAAAGCAATCCTTGAAAATGCATGTAAAGCCTCTATGGCAGATAGTTACGCTGAAGGCGAAGCTATTCAACATGACGTTTTGAAAGAAAATGTTGAAAAGAACGGCGTGAAAATCAAACGTTGGAACCCTGAAATGCTCGCAGCTTTCAAAGGCGCTTGGGGCGAAGTCGTAGCTGAAGAAAAAGACGAATTTTTCCATAAAGTTTTAGCTGACATGAACAAGTTTCGTGATGGCTACAAACTATGGAAAGATAACGCGTTTCTACCACGCTAAAACATGTTTAACAAAAACGGATCCGCCTTCGGTTGCTTATCCTGCAACCGAAGGCGGATCTAAAGTTTATAAAAATAGATACCGTTTTTGTAAAAACATACTCATTTAAAAGATTAGAGCATGTAGAAAAATTGAATCAAAGCTGCATGCAACAATCTCAAACAACCAGGTTCATCATAAATTTAAGATGAGAGAGCGGCAATTAAGATTTGCCGCTCTGAATGGTCTAAGGGTAACATATAAAAAACAATAAAAATTCAAAAATCAATAATCGGATAAACCGAACAAGTGAGATCAAACTGAATTTGGGGAAGTAAACATGGCAAATGAAATAAATATCAAAGATGATCCAGTTGAAAAATATCAACAAATTGCAGAACATCCAGATACTGACAAAAGTTCACTTGCTCTCATTCTCGATAAATTCGTAAAATCCATTGGCCATGTTGTGATGTGGGCCAACGCTCTCCTAATCGCAGCCATTATAACCCAAGTTACACTCCGTTATTTTTTCGACATGAACTTTCCAAAACTTGATGAGGTTCAGTGGCATTTTTATGCCCTCGTTACCATGATCGGTATTTCTTACGCCATGGTAACAGATAGCCATGTACGCGTTGATATTCTTTACAGCCCACTAAGTAAAAAATCCAAAAGACTAATTGAGGTCATAGGTATTTTAGCTCTTTTAGCTCCTTTTATTTACCTTATGATTGATCAAGGCCTTGATTATTTCTACGATAGTTACAGAGTAAACGAGCGATCCGATAGCCCAACGGGGCTTCCTGGTCGTTGGGCATTAAAAGCAATTATCCCTATCAGCTTTTGCTTACTAGCAATCGGCGCCTTAGCCCGATTAATACACGACACTCATGCCCTCTTTATAAATGACGCCAGCGAAAAAATTGGCAAAGACTTAAAAGTCATTCTATTCGCATTTATCTTTTTTGCAGCCTTAGGCTATGGCCTCTCTCATTTAGTTGAAAGCACAGAAGACAAATTAGTTATAACTATGTTTATCACTTTTATCGCCCTCCTCTTCTCAGGTTTCCCCGTCGCATGGGTCCTGGCTGGTGTAGGTGTTGGTTTTTGTGGCATCTCATACATGTTCGATAATGACATGATGAAATGGACAGGCTTAGAGAGCACACTCTCTGGCCTTGATTACCTGACCCTCGGCACAGTCGTAAATCGCACTTATTCAACCATGACAAGTGCTGTACTCGTCGCCTTGCCCATGTTCATCTTTATGGGTTTAATGCTAGATGAATCAGGCGTCGCAGAACGCTTGATGAAATCAATGCAAAAACTCTTCGGCACAGTTCGCGGTGGCCTCGCAATCACGGTCGCTTTAATCGGCATTATCCTAGCCGCCTCAACTGGCATCATCGGCGCCTCAGTTGTACTACTTGGCGTTCTCTCTCTACCAACAATGATGCAACAAAACTACTCAAAATCACTTGCAGCTGGTGTGGTTTCAGCCTCAGGAACATTAGGCATTCTAATCCCTCCCTCAATCATGCTTGTCATTATGGCCGATCAAATGACACTTTCGGTTGGTGATGTATTCATGGCAGCCGTGTTCCCAGGATTCTTATTAGGTCTTTTATATTTAGGTTATTTGTTCACATACGCTCAACTAAACAAAACTGCAGCCCCCGTTCCTGCCGATGCTGTAAGACCTGATTGGAAAGCGGTTAAAGAATTGATGATCGCAATCATACCAACTTTGTTACTCATCCTCTCGGTTTTGGGGACAATCTTTGCAGGAATTACAACCCCGACTGAAGCCTCAGGAGTTGGTGCAATTGGCGCTACAATATTAGCCCTCGCTTATAGAAAACTCACATTTAAAAAACTTCACAACGTATTAAAATCAACATTCAATACAACAGCTTACATCTTTGCAATTTTCTTAGGCGCTACAGTGTTTTCCTTCGTATTACGCGAGCTCGGTGGTGACCAACTCATTGAAAGTATGATCCACTCAACGGGGTTAGGTGCCTATGGCACAGTTCTATTCATCTTATTGATTGTCTTCTTATTAGGCTTCGTTCTTGATTGGATTGAAATCACCCTCATCATCTTGCCCTTAATGCGTCCTATCATCAGCGCACTAACGCTAGATGTCCCTGGATTTGGTCTCGAAGATCCTCAAATCATTTGGTTTGTTATCCTGGTGGCTGTCACCCTGCAAACATCTTTCTTAACCCCGCCCGTTGGGTTTGCCCTCTTCTATTTAAAAGGCGTCTGTCCCAAAGAAATCACACTTTGGCATATTTATAGAGGTGTCATCCCATTCGTGATCTTGCAGCTTGTTGGTCTCGCTATAGTGTTTCTCTTCCCTGCACTGGCGACATGGCTGCCTTCGGTCGCTTATTAAGCGACCGATGATCACGAAAAGTCAAAAAATATAGGTAACAAATGAACAATAGAGAACTCATCAATTCCTTTAAAAAAATTCTAGGAAGAAAATACGTATTTACTGATGAAAAAAATATGGAACGGTTTTGCAAGGGCTTTCGCTCTGGTGAAGGAAAAGCCCTTGCAGTACTTCGTCCCGGAACTCTATTAGAACAATGGCAAATCATCAAAGCCTGTGTTGAAGCTGATAAAATCATCATCATGCAAGCAGCCAACACTGGCCTAACTGAAGGCTCGACACCAAATGATATTTATGACCGAGAAGCTGTCATCATTAGCACCAACAGAATGGATCAAATCCAGGTACTTGATGAAGGCAAACAAATTTTAAGCTTTCCAGGCTCAACTCTTTTCAAGCTTGAAAGAATATTAAAACCCTTTAACCGCCAACCTCATTCAGTCATTGGCTCATCTTCCATAGGCGCATCGATTATTGGCGGCGTTTGTAATAACTCTGGCGGCTCCCTTATTGAACGCGGCGTGGCTTACACAGAACTTGCTCTCTTTGCACAAATCACTGACGAAGGTAAACTGCAATTAGTCAATCATCTAGGAATAGAGCTAGGCGATACACCTGAGGAAATTCTTACTCGCCTCGAAAAAAGAGATTACACTGAAAACGATGTGCGCCAAACAAACAAAAAAGCGTCAGATACTGAATATAAAGATCGCATAAGAAAAATCGACGCTGAAACACCTGCAAGGTATAATGCCGACAAAAGTAAGCTCTATGAAGTAAGTGGTTGCGCAGGTAAACTCGCCGTTTTTTCAGTGCGCCTAGATACCTTTCCTAAAAACAAGTCAGAAGCCACATTCTACATCGGTACAAATACACCAGAAGAACTCACTGAGCTTAGACGCATAATCTTAAAATCATTTAAAAACTTACCTGTCTCCGCTGAATATCTACACAATGGAATTTTTGATCTTGCCAAAAAATACGGCAAAGACACTCTGATGATGATCAAATATTTAGGTACTGATTATCTGCCAATGTTCTTCGCGCTTAAAGGTACTGTCGATGCTCACTTGAATAAAGTTAATTTCTTACCCAAAAACTTAACTGACCATTTCATGCAGCTTGTTAGCGGACTTTGGCCTGAGATGTTGCCAAAATCCATTTTAAAATGGCGAGAAGACTATGAGCATCACCTCATGTTAAAAATGCATGGTGAAGGAATTGAAGAAGCAAGAGAATTTTTAAAATCCTATTTTAATGAAAACACAGGCGATTATTTTGAGTGCACTCCCAAGGAAGCTAAGCTAGCAGCACTACACAGATTTGCTGCAGCAGGCGCTCCAGTTCGTTACCAAGCCGTTCATCACAAAGAAGTAGAAGATGTAATAGCCCTAGATATTGCCCTAAAGCGAAATGATAAGAATTGGCAAGAAGTTTTGCCCAAAGAAATTACAGACAAACTTGTCCATATATTTTATTACGGCCACTTCATGTGCCATGTATTCCATCATGACTACATAGTAAAAAAAGGTGAAGACCCAAAAGAACTTAAAGCCAAAATGCTGGAATTGCTCAATGAAAAAGGAGCTGAATACCCAGCTGAACATAATGTTGGGCATATTTATAAAGCCAAATCGGATTTAGCAAATTTTTATAAATCAATAGACCCAACCAACAGCTTAAACCCGGGGCTTGGTAAAATGTCCAAAGCTAAAAATTACGCAAAAACACCGTAATTCATACCAAACATCCCTGATGAACTCGCAGTTAGACCGCATTGATAGACAAGCACTCACTCGAGTATGACTTAAGCAAAAAGAAGACGACCAAAATAAAGGGTGTCACCATGACAGAGTTCAAAAAAATCCTCATTGCCAATCGCGGAGAAATCGCAATCCGCATTTTACGCGCAGCAAATGAGCTCGGCAAAAAAACAGTTGCGATTTATGCCGAAGAAGACAAACTGTCCCTTCATCGCTTTAAATCAGATGAAGCCTATAAGATCGGTGAAAACCTAGGCCCTGTTGCTGCCTATCTCTCAATAGATGAGATCATTCGCGTCGCTAAATTATCAGGTGCAGATGCCATTCACCCAGGCTACGGTCTCTTGTCAGAAAACCCAGAGCTCGTTGACGCATGCGAGGCCAATAACATCACCTTCATTGGTCCCAAAGCATCAACTATGCGCGCTCTAGGTGACAAAGCAAGCGCACGCAAAGTTGCCATGGAAGCTGGTGTCCCCGTCATCCCGGCAAGTGAAGTTCTAAGCGAAGATTTTTCTGAAGCCAAACAAGTCGCCAAAGAAATCGGCTACCCCTTAATGTTAAAAGCAAGTTGGGGTGGCGGTGGCCGCGGCATGCGCCCTATTCATGGAGAAGATGAGCTTGAAGAAAAAATCCGGGAAGGCCGGAGAGAAGCTGAAGCCGCCTTTGGTAATGGTGAAGGCTACCTTGAAAAAATGATCCTGCGCGCCCGCCATGTTGAGGTGCAAATTTTAGGGGATACTCATGGCCAGATTTATCATCTTTTCGAACGAGATTGTTCCGTCCAGCGCCGCAATCAAAAAGTCGTTGAACGCGCCCCCGCTCCTTACCTCACTGAAGAACAGAGAGCTGAAATTTGCGAACTTGGTTTAAAGATTTGTTCTCATGTTGGTTATGAGTGTGCCGGCACCGTAGAATTCCTCATGGATATGGAAACTGATAAGTTCTATTTCATCGAAGTAAATCCGCGAATTCAGGTCGAACATACAGTGACAGAAGAAGTCACCGGCATAGACATTGTTCGCGCTCAAATTCTAATTGCAGAAGGCAAACCCCTAAGTGAAGCCACAGGCAAAAACACACAAGACGACATCCGATTAAATGGCCACGCTCTACAATGCCGCGTAACAACAGAAGACCCACAAAACAACTTCATCCCGGATTACGGTAGAATCTCAGCCTACCGCTCAGCAACCGGCATGGGTATTCGCCTTGATGGCGGAACAGCCTACTCCGGCGGTGTCATTACAAGATATTATGACAGCCTTCTTGTGAAAGTAACAGCCTGGGCCACCACCCCAGAAGCCACCATCGCTAGAATGGACCGCGCTTTACGAGAATTCCGCATCAGAGGTGTTTCAACCAACATTGCATTTGTTGAAAATTTACTGCAGCACCCAACATTCCTCTCGAACCAGTACACAACAAAATTTATCGACACGACGCCAGATCTTTTTAAACTCAAAAAGAGAAAAGACAGAGCAACCAAGATACTAACTTACATTGCAGATATCACAGTCAATGGACACCCTGAAACTGAAGACAGAGAAGAACCAGCCCCAACTGTTAAAACGCCAAAAGCACCAGTGCATGAACCAAGCGCACCGCCTGCAGGCACCCGAACCATGCTTGAAGCAGACGGGCCTGAGGCTGTCGCCAATTGGTTATTAGACCAAAAGAAAGTTCTCATCACAGATACCACTATGCGAGATGGACACCAATCCCTTCTCGCCACTCGCATGCGTTCATTCGATATGGTCAATATCGCAGAAACTTATTCAAAGACTTTGCCCGATTTATTCTCACTCGAGTGCTGGGGCGGTGCAACTTTTGATGTGTCCTACCGTTTTTTACAAGAATGTCCCTGGCAACGACTACGCGATATCAGATCAGCATGCCCAAATATCATGACACAAATGCTCTTACGCGCATCAAACGGAGTTGGTTACACAAACTATCCAGACAATGTCGTGCAGTTTTTTGTCAAGCAAGCAGCTGAAACAGGCATCGATGTTTTCCGTGTTTTTGATAGTCTCAATTGGGTTGAAAATATGCGCGTTGCTATGGATGCCGTTTGCGAAGCCAACAAAATCTGCGAAGGCACCATTTGCTACACCGGCGACATCCTCAATCCAAATCGCGCCAAATATGACATTAATTATTACGTCTCAATGGGCAAAGAACTGAAAGCTGCTGGTGCGCACATACTTGGTTTGAAAGACATGGCTGGCCTCTTAAAGCCAGCTGCTGCGAAAATTTTGATCAAAGCTTTAAAAGAAGAAATCGGCTTACCTGTCCATTTCCATACCCACGACACCAGCGGCATCGCAGCCTCAACCATTCTAGCAAGTGTGGACGCTGGCGTTGATGCAGTAGATGCAGCCATGGATCCTTTCTCAGGCGGAACGTCACAACCATGCCTTGGCTCTATCGTCGAGGCCTTAAACCATACTGAACGTGACACAGGCCTAGATATCAAATTCATCAGAGAAATCGCTCTCTATTGGGAGCATGTTCGTACTCAATACACCGCTTTTGAAGCTGGTCTCCAAGCACCAGCATCTGAAGTTTATTTACACGAAATGCCCGGTGGTCAGTTTACAAACCTCAAAGCACAAGCACGTAGCCTTGGCCTAGAGGAACGGTGGCCAGAAATTGCCCAGACCTACGCAGACGTAAACCAAATGTTTGGCGATATTGTTAAAGTCACCCCATCTTCAAAAGTTGTTGGCGACATGGCACTATTAATGGTCAGCCAAGACATGACTCAAGCGGAAGTTGAAGACCCAGCTATAGAAGTTGCGTTCCCTGATAGTGTTGTTGATATGATGAAGGGCAATTTAGGCCAACCACCTGGTGGCTTCCCTAAGGACTTACAAAACAAAGTTCTAAAGGGTGACAAACCACTTCTCACCCGGCCCGGCGCTGACATGCCATCTATTAATTTAGAAGAAACCCGCAAAGAACTTTCTAAAGAATTAGAAGGGCTCTCAATTGATGATGAGGATTTAAATGGCTATTTAATGTACCCAAAAGTCTTCCTCGACTATATGGGGCGCCACAGAAATTATGGCCCCGTGCGGACACTACCAACCCTCACTTTCTTTTACGGAATGAAGCCTGGCCAAGAAATAACAGCTGAAATTGCCCCAGGCAAAACCCTGGAAATCAGATTACTAGCCGTGGGTGAAACAAATGATGATGGCGATGTAAAAGTCTTTTTTGAACTAAACGGACAACCACGAGTGATACGTGTACCCAACAGAAAAGCAAAAGCAAATGTCGCTTCAAGGCCAAAAGCAATTGAAGGAGACCCAGGTCATATCAGTGCGCCAATGCCAGGTGTTGTAGCCTCGCTAAACGTTTCGATTGGTCAAAAAATTAAAGCAGGAGACCTCCTACTAACTATCGAAGCCATGAAAATGGAAACCGGAATTCACGCTGAAAAAGACAGCACAGTCAAAGCATTACACGTAAGCGCAGGCAGCCAAATTGATGCGAAAGATTTATTGATAGAGCTTGAATAAATTAAATCACGAGTAAAAACAACTACGTTTAGCTTTTGTTTTTACTCGTGATCCCTACCCATTAAATGGCCGACCAAGTAGTAAATCAATTGCTTCACGCACACTACCGCTTAGCACCCAATGCAATCCAAAACTCGCACCAACAAAAATTGAAAATAAAGCAATCATCGGCGAAAGCGCCAAAGTCGAAACACCAGAAATCCCCTGACCAATGGTACAGCCATGTGCGGTAATGCCACCAGCTCCCATCGCCATTGCACCAAGCATATGACGTCGCATTTCACGCACCCCATCATAACTTTCAAAGCGCAGTTCATTGCACCAATACGCCATTATGAAAGAGCCAAGAAAAGTTCCTATAACCAAAGCCACAGGAAAACTAATAGCCGAGCCACTATAAGTCATGAGATAAATTAGACTATCACCAAGAGGCAAGACATAACTAATAGCCTGCACACGAACTTCATCAAACGGATCAGCTCCTAAAACTCCCGTTGTCCAAAACGCACCAACAACACAAAGTCCAATCAAACATCCAGCTGCCATATCTCGACGAGATGAGCGAAAATCCTTATCTTTAAAACAAAAATATAAAAGAGAAAGTCCAAAAAACAACCCTATGCACAACCACAAAGTTGCGCTCTGAATGCCCAGCGCAGCCTCAAAAAAATGCGGCACACCTTGGCCTTTGATCGGGGAAAGTTGTATATCAAACCGGTCAATCAGTTCATTTCGAAAGATTGATAATAATCCTCGTGCAGTCATATACCCAGAAACAGCAAGAACCAAAAAGTTACACAATGACTTAAGATCACCACCCGCTGCTCGAATAATAACCCCATAACCACAAGTGCCAACCATTGCCATACCCAAACCAAACAAGAGCCCACCAACAATTGCGCCAAGCAAGCCAAACACCGGGTCCAGATAAAACACCTGCTCTATACGAGCCACATCAGAGTACAACAAAAGTTGCACGCCAATAGTCGCGACAGCTATAGCTAAAGCCCAAGCCCGCAAACGATCAGTTTTTCCAATTAAAATATAGTCTTCGACAGCTCCAAAAGTACAAAACCGAGCACGTCGTGCTGTGGCCCCCATAACAACGCCCAAAACCAAACCGCTTAAAATCAAGTATTCAGTCGTTGAAAAAAGTTCCATAAATCCTCAAATTTAAAATCTAAATTATGGGCAACCCTGTACACCTTTAGCCTGTGTATCCTTACAATATAGATTATAAAGAACCGCAATCACCTCAGAAGCTTCTTTGCTACCAAGTGAATAATAGATAGTTTGCCCTTCACGCCGTGTCGTCACCAAATTATCAGCCCGCAATCTAGCAAGTTGCTGGGAAACCGCTGGTTGGCGCAAATTTAACAATGCTTCCAATTCACCTACCGATTTTTCACCCTCAGAAAGCATACACAAAATCATCAAACGCGTTTCTTGTGCCAATCCGCGCAAAAGATCACAAGCAGCTTTTGCGCTGTTTGACATACTTTCATGGCTTCCCTTTTCCATCAGGGTTTCATCAATATCCATAAGTAAAATCCTTAAAAAACCTCAAAATACAAACATACATACATTCAGTATATACATATTATATAGTATCATTCCTTTTTCAGCAAAACAGTACAAACCTGGTTAAGACCTAATGTACTTTAGTCTGAACAATTTTTTCAGTAGGCAGCTTATCTAAAATAAGCTCTAACCGTCCCCAAAAAAACGATTCCCCAGGATAACCCGTAATGCGACCAACTTCCACTCCCTTATTAACAACAATAAAAGTAGGAGAAAATGCAAGCTGTTTCAAGAAACGCAAGTCTTCCGGAAGTTTTTTATGCAAATCAATGCGGCGTAGTGGTGCGATTTTTCCCGCAGACGTCTTATGATATATTGGACCAATTTCTTCATCCCATACTTCACACCAATGACAGCCGCTGGATTCAACCATAATTAATTCAGCCGCGATTGCTTTCGACCCAACTAAAGCACCTCCAAGCATAAAAACTGCACAAAGGAGAAGAGTGAGATATTTTAAAAAAATATAATTTTTCATTTAAGAAACTTAACGAAACTCACAAAGATATTCAACTGCACGAATATTAAAAAAATAAATTATAAATGGGAACAAGGAAAATAAGTCGAAAACTTCACATTAATTTGATACAAACCTACTATTAAGTAGACATTGAAAGACCGCGATCCGTCGACATTATGGCATACTTAATACCAACAAAATAACGATTGAAAAATGTTATTATTCATATATGCGAATATAGCTATTGATATTTATCAAAAGCTATGTCATGTTTAATACTAAGCGCTAATTCGGATAAGAAACCCTCCAATAAACCGAATAGCGCGTAAGGAGGGGGAGGAAAATCTAGATATGAAAAAAGCAATATACACTATTGCTGCGTGTGCGCTCATCGGGGCCACAGCAGCGTCTAGCGCCATATCAATAAATGATGCTTCAGCAAATCCTGTAACACCAGATAAAGTAAAAGTCGTTGATGGAAAAATAAAAACTCCACTAACGAATAAACCTGGTAACGCTGCGGATGGAAAAAACTGGTTTGCTAACCGTAAGCTAGGTAATTGCCTTGCCTGTCATGCAAATCAAGATATGTCCAGCAAACCATTTCATGGGGAAATTGGACCCGCTGTTAATGCGGTAGCAACAAGATATTCACCAGCTCAATTAAGAGCAATCCTTGTCGATGCAAAATCAGTTTTTGGTGATCAAACTATTATGCCCGGATTCTATAAAGTTGATCCAGGCCAACGTGTCGCAAAAAAATTCAAAGGCAAAACCATTCTTTCAGGCCAGCAGGTCGAAGATATTATTGCCTATTTACTGACCCTTAAAAAATAAGGAACCTAAATAATGAAAGACTTATCACGCAGAGAAGTCATTGTTCTTGGCTCAACTGCAGCAGCAGCCATTATGGCAAGCCCAACAATGGCATTTGCAGAAGCCAAACCAGCCAAAGTACTCTTAGAAAAATTCACTGGTGGCAAATCTGTTGCAACTGGCAAAATTAAACTCGAAATGCCTGAAATTGCTGAAAACGGAAATACAGTGCCTCTATCTTTCACTGTTGAAAGCCCAATGACAGAAAAGGATTACGTAAAACGCGTGATCATCATTGCTGAAGGCAATCCACGCGCTGAAGTTGCAACGTTTAATTTCTCTCATTTAAGCGGCATCGCAAAAGCATCATCTCGTATGCGCTTAGCGAAAACCCAAAATGTAGTGGCAGTTGCTGAACTATCAGACGGTACATTCTACATGGCAAAGACAGAAGTGAAAGTAACGATCGGTGGTTGCGGCGGCTAAGGTTTAAACCTTAAGAACCCCACGACAAATCAATAAGTTTTTATTGAAACGATTCTAATTGAAAGACTAAAGAACATGGCAAAATCAAAACCAAGAGTGAAAGCGCCAAAGAGTGCCTCAAAGGGTGATATCGTCACTATCAAAACTCTTATCTCTCATATTATGGAAACAGGTCTGCGCAAAAACAAAAAAACAGGCAAGATCATTCCACGACGGATCATCAACAAATTCCAAGCAAAATTCGAAGGCACTGAAATTTTCTCAGTTGATATAGATACAGCGATTTCAGCAAATCCATTTTTCCAATTCTCGATGAAAGCTGAAAAATCTGGTGAGTTTGAATTTATCTGGACAGATGACAACGGCGAAATTTACACAAAAAAATCAAAATTAACAGTAAGTTAAGTCAAGCACTGCAAAGCCAGGTTATCTAGAAATAAAAATCAAAGGCAATTCAGAGTTAAGCACTGCTACTTTTGAATATGCCGGGGAGGAATATGATTATGAAAGGTACCGCAAAAACCAAAGCCCTTAGCGCTTTGTTTGCAGTTACAATGCTCTCAGCTACCAGCATCTCTTACATGCAGGTAGTAAAAGCCGATGATGGCCTGAAAGATGATGGTTTGCCAAGCGGCATATCAAAAGTAAAGGTAAAACCTACAACTGATGATGGCCCGCTGGATGAGATCATTTCCGGTTGGCACTTCAGGTCAAAAGAAACGAAAAATTTGCAACAAGACGACTTTGAAAACCCAGGCTATCTTTGGGTCGAAAAAGGTGAAGAACTTTGGGCTACAAAAGACGGTTCAAAAGGAAAGTCGTGCAAATCATGTCATGATGACCCGGCCAAGTCCATGAAAGGTGTCGGAGCAAACATGCCGAAATGGGACGCAAAATTAAAGCGCCCATTAACACTTGAGCAACGCGTCAATACTTGTCGTACTCAAGGTTTAGGCGCAAAAGAATGGAAATGGGAATCACGTGAAATGCTCTCAATGACAGCTTTCATCCGCAACCTGTCTCGTGGCATGCCAATGAATGTTCAAGCCGATGGCCCCATGAAACCGTGGGTCGAAAAAGGTAAGAATATTTATTACACCCGCGTAGGCCAACTAAATATGTCGTGCTCAAATTGCCATGAAGATAATTACGGCAAAAATATTAGAGCAGACCATCTAAGCCAGGGACAATCAAATGGCTTTCCAACCTATCGTTTGAAATGGCAAAAAATAGGGTCACTTCATCGTCGCTTTAAAGGCTGTATGAAAAACATCCGCGCGACCCCTTATAAACCAGGGTCAGATGAATTTGTCGCTTTGGAAATCTATCTATCCCAACGCGGTAAAGGTTTAGAAATCGAAACACCAGCTGTGCGCAACTAGTTAAAACGAACTCCCGTTGCGCAAGATTAGTTATGGGCTCAATAGAGCATGTTGCTCAAAATGGTCACTGGTTTTGCGAAAGACAATTCGCTTAAACCAAAATTTAGAGCATCTTTAAATTTCTCAAGCTGAGAAATGCTCTAAAGCTCATACCCTTACTTCATCCAAAACCGGGCTCAAAAAATCTCCTATTCGGTTTTGGGTGAAGTTTGATGGAAAATACTGGTAACAAAAACAGCATCGTAATGTTTTTGATGTGCTGAACTAAAGCCTCATTCATTACGAAAAAAAGGAACTCCAAATGATATCTCGTCGGGAATTCATGCAAGCAGCTGCTGCCCTTACAGCTATTTACGGCACAACAACCCCTTTGGGTTCTTTAAACGCCAAGCAAAAAATAACAGAAGATGATCTTCTAGGTATGAAGCCTTACGGGAATGTCACCCTAGCTCATCTCACAGATATACACGCTCAACTTATGCCAGTATGGTTCAGAGAACCATCAATCAATTTAGGTGTTGGAGAAGCAGAAGGTAAGCCACCTCATCTCACAGGTGCAGACTTCTTAAAACGTTATAATATCGAAGCCGGCTCAGCTGATGCTTACGCACTCCAGTCAACAGATTTTTTAAAACTAGCCAAACACTATGGCCAAATGGGCGGCATGGACCGCATCGCTACAGTTTTAAAACGCATTAGATCTGAACGTCCGAACAACACTCTCTTCCTAGATGGCGGAGACACATGGCATGGTAGTTATACAGCCCTTCAAACAAAAGGTGCTGATATGGTTGAAGTGATGAATGCACTGAAACCAGACGCAATGACAGGCCATTGGGAATTCACGCTTGGTGAAGAAAGAGTTCAAGAAATTGTAGACAGTTTACCTTTTGCATTTCTTGGCGCAAATATTTTTAACAATGAATGGGAAGAACCAGCATTTGATGCTGTAAAAATGTTCGAAAGAGGCGGTGCGAAAATCGCTGTAATCGGTCAAGCATTCCCATATACACCAATCGCAAATCCACGTTGGATGATTCCAAACTGGTCTTTCGGCATCCGTGAAGATGAAATCAAAAAGCAAGTTGCAAGTGCCCGCGACAAAGGTGCAAATCTTGTTGTTCTCTTATCTCACAATGGGTTTGACGTTGATAGAAAAGTCGCAAGCCGCGTTAAAGGTATTGATGTAATCCTTTGCGGACATACCCACGACGCTATGCCAGAACCTTTAAAAGTAGGCAACACATTGCTTGTTGCCAGTGGGTCAAACGGCAAGTTCATTTCAAGATTAGATCTCGATGTAGATAAATCTGGCGTCAAAGGCTTTAAATTCCGTCTTATTCCAATTTTTTCAGATGTCATCACACCAGATAAAGATATGACAGCACTCGTCAATAAAGTTCGTGCACCATATGAGAAGGAATTAAACCGCGTCGTCGGTCAAGCTGATGGTCTTCTATATCGTAGAGGTAATTTTAACGGCACAGTAGATGATTTAATCTGCGACGCTTTGTTAGAACAACGTGACGCAGAAATTGCATTGTCCCCAGGTTTCCGTTGGGGACCAAGTCTACTACCTGGTCAAAAAATCACAGTTGAAGACATTCACAATGTCTGTGCAATGACCTACCCAGCAGCCTATAGAACCAACATGACTGGCCAGCAACTTAAAGATATTTTCGAAGATGTCGCTGATAACCTCTTTAACCCTGACCCATATTATCAACAAGGCGGTGATATGGTTCGCGTTGGCGGCCTTGGTTATACAATCAATCCTAAGAAGAAAATCGGTGAACGCATCACCAACATGACTGAGTTAAAAACCAACACACCAATTGACCTGAAAAAAGAATATGTCGTTGCCGGTTGGGCGAGTGTAAATAAAGATACGCAAGGCCCTCCTATATGGGATGTGATTGAAAAATATTTAGCAACTCACACCCCCGTACAAGTCAAAGCTAATGACGGAATAAAAGTAATCGGTATGTAAAAAGGCCGAAAGTATAATTTTTTATTTTATTAAATATATGCATATTTACGCATTCAAGCATCTTCAAGGAGGAGTGCTATGACAAAAAAGCTTAACACACCAGAGCTAAGCCGCAGAGCGCTGCTAAAATCAGCAGCCGCAGGCGGAGTAACCTTAGCAGCCAGTGCTACAGGGGTTACAGAGGCTACAGCGGCACAAGCTCTAGAAAAAGAAACAAAAGAAAATCCAATCACAACCAAACAAGACTGGAATCAAGTCCTTGGAGATGGGGTTGACGCCAACCCGTATGGCAAACCGTCTGAATATGAAAAAAACGTAATACGCAGAAGCGTTCCCTGGTTAACCGCCTCCCCAGAAAGTTCTATCAACTTCACACCCCTCCACGAATTAGATGGCATCATCACACCAAACGGCCTTTGCTTCGAACGTCATCATGCTGGCATCGCTGAAGTCGATCCCGCAGAACATCGCCTTATGATCAATGGCTTGGTCGACAAACCACTAGTGTTCACCATGGAAGATCTAAAGCGCTTCCCTCGCACCAATAAAATCTATTTCTTAGAGTGTGCAGCAAACTCTGGCATGGAATGGCGCGGCGCTCAGCTTAATGGCTGCCAATTTACACACGGCATGATCCACTGTGTAAATTACACAGGCGTTTTACTAAAAGATATCCTCGCTGAAGCCGGCTTAAAAACAAATGCAAAATGGCTCATGCCAGAAGGAGCTGACGCCTCTGGCATGAACCGCTCCATCCCTATTGAAAAAGCCTTAAAAGATTGCATGGTCGCTTTCAAAATGAACGGCGAAGCCCTTCGCCCAGAGCAAGGATATCCAATTCGTCTTGTCATCCCGGGATGGGAAGGCAATATGTGGGTCAAGTGGTTACGCCGCATTGAAGTCGGTGATATGCCATGGCACGCCCGCGAAGAAACATCCAAATACACAGACCTAATGGAAAACGGCAAAGCACGCCGCTTCACGTGGGAAATGGATTGCAAGTCCATCATTACCAACCCAAGTCCACAAGCCCCAATCACTCATGGCAAAGGACACACAGTCCTAACTGGTCTCGCCTGGTCAGGCCGCGGCAAAGTTGACCGTGTCGACATAACTTTAGATGGTGGTAAAAATTGGCAAAAAGCCCGCATTGATGGGCCAAGCCTAGATAAAGCACTACATCGCTTCTACTTCGAATTTGAATGGGATGGTCGCCCTCTATTACTTCAATCAAGAGCTATAGATGAAACAGGCTACGTCCAACCAACCAAAGATGAGCTGCGTGAAGTTCGTGGCACAAATTCAATCTATCATAACAACGGCATCCAAACCTGGCATGTCAACGCAAAGGGAGATGCTGAAAATGTCGAAATTTCCTAAGATACTATCAATTGCTTTTTGTTCTCTTTTATGTGCAACACCAGCGCTTGCCAGTAAATTAAAACTCGGCCGTGAAGCAACCAAAGCAGAAATCAAAGCCTGGGACATTGACGTACGCCCAGACGGTCAAGGGTTACCAGAAGGAAAAGGTACTGTAGAAAAAGGTGAGCAGGTTTTCTCAGAGCAATGCGCAGCTTGTCATGGTGACTTTGGCGAAGGTGTAGATAGATGGCCCGTCTTAGCTGGCGGTTTAGGCACAATAAAAGGTGACGACCCCGTAAAAACAGTCGGTTCCTATTGGCCTTTTGCCTCAACTGTATTTGATTATATTTATAGAGCAATGCCATTTGGTAATGCCCAGTCCCTCAGCCCAGATGAGGTTTACGCTGTAACCGCATACATCCTCCATCTAAATGAAATTGTAAAAGAAGACTTTGAATTATCTAAAAAGAATTTCACTACTATTAAAATGCCTAATGAGAAAAATTTCTTTGCAGATCCAAGGCCTGACACTCCTACAATGAAAAAGAAAAAACCTTGCATGAAAAACTGCAAGAAAGAAGTGAAAATCACAAAACGAGCACGGGTCATTAACGTAACCCCTGATCAAAATCAAAACTCAACTTCTAAAGAATAAAATTATAGGCTCAAAAGTTATTTTTGAGCCTTTAATTTTGATATAAAAAAGAATAAAGGGGAGAAACAATGATAAAATTTTTGGACCAACTGACTAAGATCATTAGCTCAGTCATCACTTTAATCGTAATTGTGTTTGCATCAAATGCACATGCAAGCCAATCCATTAAAGATCAATATCCAAATTCAATGCTTTACTCAAAACCCATTGAAGTCATCCCTAATGTCTGGTCAGCCATTGGCACAAGCGGCCCCCCTTTATATGACAATTCCGGACATAACAACAATCTCTCCTTCATTGTCACAGGTGAAGGCGTCATTGTAATTAACGGCGGCGCGTCTTACCTTTTAGCAAAAGCGCTTCACGATGAAATCAAAAAAATCACCAAACAATCAGTAAAACTCATCATCAATGAAAATGGTCAAGGCCATGCCATGCTTGGCAATTCATATTGGGCTGAGAAGAATGTCCCTATCCTCGCCCATAAAGAAGCAAAAGCTGAATTTAAAGAACACGGCTACGATAGCTTGTCTCAACATCAAAATGTAATCAAAGAAAAATCAAAAGGCACAAAGGTCCATTTGCCAACAGAGATCTTCGAAGGCAAAAAAACCATCACAATGGGAACCTACACAATTGAGATCATAAGCTTTGGACCAGCTCATTCACCAGGTGATATTTCTGTTTGGCTTCCCAAACAAAGGTTAATCATCACCGGCGACATGGCGTTCCATGAACGCTTACTTGCAATTTTCCCAGATACAGAAGTATCTAGTTGGATCGAAAGTTGGGATGAAATGGAAAAACTAAAACCTCTCTATGTCATCCCAGGGCATGGCCACCCAACAAACCTGGATCAAGTCAGGCGATACACCAAAGATTACTTAGTTTACCTGAAAGGCAAAGTAAAAAAACTCATAGATAACGGGGGAACTTTGCAACAGTCTTATAGCATCGATCAAAGCCCATACGCTCACCTCGATACGTTCAAAGAATTAGCTAAGAAAAATGCAGGTCGTTTGTTTGAGCAACTAGAATTCGAATAAACAAATAATCTAAAACTACCATTTCATATTCAGGTGGGAGCTCCCGCTTAGATGGGTTGAGACAGTCTCTATAAATGTCAATTAATCAATTAGATTCCCCTCTAATTAACCATTCACATTGAGGAACCAAAAGTTTCTCCCTCCCTCAATAGAGACTGTCTCATAAAAATCATTCTCTCCATTAAAAAAACTGATCAGAAAATCACAGCCCCATACTTGTATTCGCAATATAAGTTATGTATAACTTTTATACATGCTGACAGAGGAATGTATAATGACCGATTATCCCGTGAATATGAATATCAACCCGGAGATCACTTCGTTTTTTGATCCTGCAACAAACACCATAAGTTATATCGTCAAAGACCCAGCAACTAACCATTGCGCAATTATAGATTCAGTGATGGATATTGATTATGCAGCAGGCTCAATCAGCTATACCCATGCTGATGTGATGATAGAGCATATAAAATCAAATGACTTAAGCCTTGATTGGATCATTGAAACTCATGTTCATGCCGACCACCTCTCAGCCGCCCCGTACATCCAGGAAAAATGCGGTGGCAAAATTGGTATTGGTGAAAACATCCTCATCGTTCAAGACACCTTTGGTAAATATTTCAATGAGGGTACAGAATTTCAAAGAGATGGCTCGCAATTTGACGCACTCTTCAAAGATGGCGACACGTACTCAATTGGTGAAATGAAAAGCTTTGCAATGTTCACCCCAGGCCACACACCAGCGTGCATGGTCCACGTAATAGGAAGTGCAGCTTTTGTTGGCGACACTCTCTTTATGCCTGATGGTGGTTCAGCCAGAGCAGATTTCCCGGGTGGTGACGCAGGTCAGCTTTATGATTCAATTCAAAAACTACTCAGCCTTCCAGATGATATGCGCCTCTTTATGTGTCATGACTACGGCCCCAATGGCCGCCAGATAAAATGGGAAACTACCGTTGCAGAAGAAAAGCAACACAACATTCATGTCGGCCACGGTAAAACAAAAGAAGAATTTGTAAAATTAAGAACTGAACGAGATGCAACATTAGACATGCCAACTCTGATTATCCCTTCATTACAAGTCAACATGCGAGCTGGCGAAGTGCCAAAAGACGATGCAGGCAACCCAATGTTAAAAGTCCCTATTAAAGGGCTGAATTAAACTCTCCTATAAACTCTAAATCTCAAAGCGAAATAGAGGTAAAGACCTTTAACATCGCCGCAAAAAGATATTAAGGATCTCTCCTATGGACATTAAAACAATTGATGAAAGCCTTTCGGTCAGCCCACAAGTTAAACTTGAAGACATACCAGATATTGCTCAACTCGGTTTTAAATCCATTATCTGCAATCGCCCTGATGGAGAAGGCTCTGATCAACCAACGGTTACAGAAATCAAAAATACAGCTGAAAAGCTAGGCATCTCTGTTCACTATTTACCGATAACACAAGGAAAGGTAAGAGATAAAGATGCAGAAGAATTTGGAAAACTTCTTGATGAAACAAGCAAACCCACTCTTGCCTATTGTAGGACAGGCACGCGCTCAACGACACTCTGGGCCCTAAGTCAAAGCACAAAAGGTAAAGACCTTCATTCAATATTAGAAATCACGAAAGCTGCTGGGTATAACATGTCTGGTGTGGTACGCCGCATTGCTAATGACGGCCAAACACCAACTGAAGAAGGCGATGCAACACATGACATTGTCATTATTGGCGGTGGCTCAGGCGGAATTGCTGCAGCCTCTAGTCTATTAAACAGAGATAAGAATCTTGACATTTGCATCATAGATCCAGCAGACACTCATTATTACCAACCCGGTTGGACTATGGTTGGAGGCGGCATCTTCAATGCAAAACAAACAGCAAAACCCCTAGCCGCTCTCATCCCAAAAGGCGTTCATTGGATTAAAGCAGCTGCCTCCGCGTTTGAACCAGAAAATAATGCTGTTATTCTTGATGGCTGCCGTGTCGTTAAATACAAACAACTGATTGTAGCCCCAGGGTTAAAACTAAACTGGAATGCCATAGAAGGACTGGTTGAAACCTTAGGTAAAAATGGGGTCACCTCAAATTATAGATACGACCTCGCCCCATATACATGGGAGCTAGTAAAAAGTTTAAAATCGGGACGTGCCCTCTTTACACAGCCCCCGATGCCAATTAAATGCGCCGGTGCTCCCCAAAAAGCTATGTATCTTTCCGGCGATCATTGGTTCAAAGAAAAAAGTCTTAAAGACATAAACATAGAGTTTTATAACGCCGGCGGCGTCCTCTTCGGTGTCAAAGACTACGTACCAGCTTTAATGACCTATATTGAAAAATATAATGTCGATACTCGCTTCACCCACAACCTAGTAAAAATTGATGGTCCTTCTAAAACAGCTTGGTTCAACAAAACTGACAGTGATGGCAACAGCGAAATCATTGAAACAACCTTTGATATGATCCATGTGGTCCCTCCACAAACTTCACCAGATTTCATTCGAGTAAGCCCTCTTGTCGATGATGCCGGCTGGGTTGATGTTGATCCAAAAACACTCCGCCATAAAACTTATGAAAACATCTGGTCCATCGGCGACGTTATGAACGCACCAAATGCAAAAACTGCTGCCGCCGTTAGAAAACAAGCACCAATTGTTGCAAATAACCTCCTCACAGCAATGGGCAATAACACCAGCAAAAATAACGGCATCGCCCACTATGATGGTTATGGCTCCTGCCCCCTTACGGTTGAGCGTGGCAAAATAGTATTGGCTGAATTTGGCTATGGTGGCGTTTTATTACCAAGCTTTCCTGAATGGGCACTGGACGGCAAAAAACCAAGTCGCGCTGCCTGGTTCTTAAAAGAATCTATGTTACCGCCCATCTACTGGAAAGCTATGCTCCGCGGTAAAGAGTGGATGGCAAAACCAGAAATCATAGGTTAACATAAAAAAGTTCTAACCCGACCATGATCAAATGGCCATACAGCAATGAATAGGACACCCCCAAAAGTGTGGCCAAATATCATAGATAACAGTGCAAAACTAAAGAAGTTTTTCCCTATTTTTCAATGGGGAAAAACCTATAACAAAAATCAGTTCACAAATGATGGCATCGCAGCAATCATCGTCACCATCATGCTCATCCCCCAATCTCTGGCTTATGCATTATTAGCTGGCCTCCCCGCAGAAATGGGAATTTACGCTTCGATCATCCCAATTATTCTATATGCAATTTTTGGAACCAGTAGAGCACTGGCTGTAGGCCCAGTTGCCGTTGTCTCTTTAATGACAGCCGCAGCCATCGGCAACATAGCTGAACAAGGCTCAGCTGATTATATAACAGCAGCCCTAACCTTGGCATTTTTATCAGGCGCATTTTTAGTAGCTCTCGGCATCTTCCGCCTTGGCTTCATTGCAAATTTCTTATCACACCCTGTGATCGCTGGTTTCATCACTGCAAGTGGAATTATCATAGCAACCAGTCAGGTTAAACACATCCTCGGCATTAATGCGAGTGGCCATAATCTATATGAATTAATTAGCTCTATCCTCTCTCATTTAAATGAAACAAACATCATCACCTGCCTCATTGGCTTATCAACAATCGCCTTTCTCTTTTGGGTTCGTAGTGGGCTAAAACCACTTCTTTTAAACCTTGGCCTCAAACCAAGGTTAGCTGAAATTCTCAGCAGAGCTGGCCCTGTCCTTGCTGTTGCACTAACAACTCTCATTGCGTGGGGCTTTAATTTAAATGCCCAGAATGTTGCAGTTGTTGGTCATGTACCTCAAGGGCTACCTCCCTTAAGCACGCCTTCCTTCTCAATCGAACTATGGTCAAGCCTCATGGGTTCAGCAATTTTAATTTCAATCATAGGTTTTGTAGAATCAATCTCTGTCGCTCAAACACTGGCCGCAAAAAAACGCCAACGCATTGATCCCAATCAAGAATTAATCGGACTTGGCGCGGCAAATCTCGGTTCTGCATTTTCAGGTGGCTATCCTGTCACCGGCGGTTTCGCTCGCTCTGTTGTTAACTTTGATGCAGGCGCAGACACTCCAGCAGCCGGTGCCTATACAGCCATCGGTTTAGCTATAGCTGCTCTCTTACTCACACCCTTAATATTTTTTCTCCCCAAAGCAACCCTGGCTGCAACTATTATCGTCGCGGTGTTATCACTCGTAGATTTTTCAATTCTAAAACGAACATGGGATTACTCAAAAGCAGATTTCATTGCTGTCACTGCAACCATCCTCATCACTTTATTATTAGGAGTTGAAATCGGTGTAAGTGCCGGTGTTGTTATTTCGATTTTTATTCATCTTTATAAGACATCGCGGCCCCACATTGCCATAGTAGGCCAGGTCCCCGGCACTGAACATTTCCGCAATGTTGATCGCCATAAAGTCATCACACAAAACAACATTCTCACCATTCGTATTGACGAAAGCCTCTATTTCGCCAATGCTAGGTTTTTAGAGGATCAACTTTACGATATGGTAGCAGAACATCCAAAACTAGAACACGTCATTCTTATGTGCCCAGGAGTAAATGAGATTGATATGAGCGCTCTTGAATCTTTAGAAGCCATCAATGAGCGCTTAAAAGGCCTAAATGTAAAATTCCATTTCAGTGAAATCAAAGGCCCTGTAATGGATAAACTCTATGAAACTGATTTTTTAAAACATCAAACAGGAAGTATTTACCTTAGTCAGCATCAAGCAATTTGTGATCTGACCAAGGGAACAGACCCTAGTTGTGATGAAACTGAAAAAGCCCTAGAGGAGTAAAGAAACGATGAGCTTAAAAATAGGCGAAACTGCCCCAAACTTTAATATAGACACAACCAATGGCCCCATTGATTTCCACGAATGGATTGGGAACAGTTGGGTATTCTTCTTCAGTCACCCAGCTGATTACACACCCGTTTGCACAACTGAAATGGGAAAAACTTCAAAATTAGAAGGTCAGTTCTCCAAAAGAAATGTAAAGCCTATTGGCCTCTCAACTGACACAGTAGCAGAGCATAAAACCTGGATTTTAGATATTAATGACACCCAGCAAACAACATTAACTTTCCCAATCGTTGCTGATCCAGATTTAAAAGTCGCCAAACTTTATGAGATGATCCATGAAGAAGAAAGCGAAACGGCAGCGGTGCGCTCAGTTTTTATAATTGATCCCAACAAAAAAATTCGCCTTACGATGACGTACCCAATGTCAGTCGGTAGAAACTTTGATGAAATATTGAGGGTAATTGATGCTCTGCAATTAGGCGATGAAAAGAAAGTCGCAACCCCAGCCGATTGGAGACCAGGCGAAAAAGTCATCATCCCGCCATCCATTTCAAATGAAGCTGCAAAAGATATTTTCCCTCAAGGTTGGGAAGAAATCAGACCATACCTAAGAATAACCGAAGTTTAAAAAACAAAAAAGCCCGCATTTTCTAATTTGGAAGATGCGGGTATTTGAAAAAATCTCTAGAGGTTAAATTCCTTTTTCAATCCGCTCTAACAGTTGATTACGATTAGATGCAATATCAGCCACAGTTAAATCATCCAGCACAGCCATAAACGCATCTGTCGCCTTCATCATAGCTTTGGATAATTTACAAATCCCAATCAACGGACAACTATTCGTCTCAGGGTTGAAACATTCAACAACATCAAGCGGTCCCTCAGTTAACCGAACAACATCTCCAACTTTGATCTCTTCAGCAGGGCGTCCCAAACGAAACCCACCATAGCGGCCTCGTACAGTTTCTAAAAAACCAGCTTTACCCAATTCATGAACAATCTTAACAATATGTGGTTTTGATAGTTTATGAATGGTCGCAACATCCTCAACCCGCACAAGGTCAGGTGAACGCAAAGCTGCCAATTGCATAGAGCGAAGAGCATAATTTGAATAGCTGGTCAGTTTCATAAATAAAAGTCCAGAAAATAAAATTTAGTCATCTCTTTAAACCCCAGACTTAAAATCTTAAGAAATCTGAGTCTAGGAGGTATAATAAAAATTATCTAAAAAGGGAAGTTCTATCTCATTTATATCAAAGAAACGCTAGATTTATAAAAGAAATTACAAACGCGGCCTTAAAGTAAATTGATCTCCAAGCCGATGCCGCCAAGCTTCCCCACTTAACCCAGCTTTATACCCAACGTCATAAAGCTTATTCATATAAAGAGGGTCAAAAATTTCTTTGCGTTTTTCCAGAAACGTTTCAGGAACTGATGTTAAACGGAAGGCAAATCCGTCGCGTTGCGCAAGTCTTTCTAAACCAATAAGATCACCCCGCCCCTGATATTTAATCAAAGTACTAATCGAGCGCTCAGCAATATCTGTGACCCCAAGTTTCACTGATTTATATTCAGCCGCAATTTTGGTATTCCTCAAAAGCCAAAATGTTTTCTTTGGGCGAATACCAAGTCGCCTCTCAATTGCTTTCACTTTAATAGAAGCTGGATACGCAAAAATTTCATGTGTCACTCCACCATCAACATGCAGTTCCTGATATCGCTTTCCATCAATCACCACATCAAAAGCTACAGGCGGAAACACACCCGGAATAGAAGCCGAAGCCAATAAAATTTTCCGGATTAAATCAGCCGCCTCTGGATGACCCGATGAAGCTATTTCGCCAATATTCCAAATCATTTGCCGTTGCGCATCAAGATTGGTTGTGCCAATCAACAACAAGCGGCCTCTTTGATGTTCGCGCGCAATGGCCCGCAATAATTTGACGTTAACTTGCTTTTTTATCGTTTTTATCAAAGGGGCCGGATCACCCAGCGCAGCCCCTCCAAACAAAGCAGAAAGTGGTTCAATAGATAGAATTTGCGAGGTTTTTGTCTCTGTATAAAAGCGTTTAAGAGTTTCATCATGGCTCGAACCTAGATACGCAAAAGGGGCAATTAAAGCTCCTGTGGAAACTCCTGTCACCAACGTAAACTCAGGACGATCCCCTCGCTCACTCCATCCCTTTAAAAATCCAGCACCATAAGCCCCATCAGCACCACCACCAGATAGAGCCAACACATCATTGCGCCGCGCAAGAGCTGGGTTACCCCTTATTTTGCGACGCCGCTCTTCAATCACACTTTCTATAAAGGGTGGTAGCTCATCCCCCCATGATCGAATCCGCTTAAACCCTAAAATATGTGCCTTGTGATAAGAAGCTTTCGCCGGTGCCGGATGAAGGCGACCAACGGTTGAACACCCAGCAATAGAGGTGGTAATACCGATAAGTAATAGAAAAGAAATAGCTTGCTTTAAGCTAATTTTTTTAAGATCCAGCAATGAAACTGCCTGAACACAAAACATAAGGGCCACCTGAACGCAAAAACAAAAAGGATACACAAAACTCTAAAAAGGCAAATTCAATCGTATCAGCTTCAATTATCATAGCAATCTGACAAATAGAAAGCCAGAACCTCAAAACTTAAACACCTCGAATCCCATTTGCCTGTAACAAAGAAACCGCAGCCTCTTTTGCTTCTAAACCAGCAGATACAGAAACACTCATATGTTTTAAAACGATTGCACCTTCTTTAATCAAGAACAATTGCCTCGTAATCTTCTCCGCAATCTCTGAAGAAAGTTGCCCACGATCAGTTTCCAATTCACGAACAATCTTAAGAAGAGAGTTAAGCATTAGTTTTTTATGTTCTGTACATTGATTATAAATCGGATCATCAACACATTGAAATTCCGAAGAAGCTTTAATGAACATACATCCCTGAAAATCAGGCTGTTGAAACCATTCCTCTAAAACATCAAACACAGCCAATAATTGCCCTAATGGTGTTGAAGCCAATTCCTCAACTCGGCGAAAAAACCAATTCCTCAATTGCTCATCACGCAACCGCAACACGGCTAAAATCAGGTCATCTTTCGTGCGGAAATGTTTGTACATAGACGTTTTAGATATGCCAGTTTTCTTCACCAACATATCCATACCAGTGGCAGTAAACCCATTTTTGTAAAACACTTTAAGGGCTTCCTGAACCAATTCATCACGTTTAGACGGGCGCATATCTACTCCTATATGAACAGATCAGTATATACATCAACACACTAAAAAACTCAATTAAAGAGTTTTTTTAGTGATTTATGGCCTATTTTTACATAAAAATATCCCCCTAAAACAAAAGTTTAATATTAATCACTTGACAAAAAAGAACAATCGGTACAGTTTGAAATCAGTTAATATGTACCGATCGGTAAACATTGGTTAGTTTAAAACAGCAAACTTTTGAAAAGGAAATTATCATGTCACGCCCTCCTCTCCCTCCTTTCACAAAACAAAGCGCCATTGAAAAAGTAAGAACCGCCGAAGATGGATGGAACAGTAAAAATCCAGAAAAAATCGCTGAGGCTTACACTGAGCAATGCATCTGGCGAAACAGATCGATATTTCTAAAAGGGAGAGCTGAGATCATCGATTTTCTAACTGACAAATGGAAAAGAGAACAAGACTATCGGTTGATTAAAGAACTATGGGCTTTTAACCAAAATCGCATTGCCGTTCGCTTTGCATATGAATGGCATGACAATCAGCAAAATTGGTTTCGCTCATATGGCAATGAAAACTGGGAATTCAACGAAGAAGGCCTCATGCAATGGCGCTTTGCCAGCATTAATGACCTAGCCATTCCTGAGAACGATAGAAAATTTTTTTGGCAAACAGATCTAAACAATGGCCGTAGACCAAACGATCACCCAGGCCTTTCGGATCTTTCACTATAAAACTTAAAACCTACAAAGCTCAAAAATGAACTCTCTCTTATAAGGAGGCTTAAATGGCACACGCATTTGCAAAACTAGCATTCACCCCATCTGTTCAAGCAATACAAGAACAAAACGGTTTTGCTGAAGCTTATCAAAAATTTTTAGAAAACGAAGCCGAAGAAGCCAATAAACTCACAAACAGAGAAATAGAATTTATTTCTGAAAGAGATGGTTTCTATCAATCATCCGTATCTGAAACCAATTGGCCGTACGTCCAGTTCCGTGGCGGTCCCAAAGGCTTCTTAAAAATTCTTGATGAGCAAACAATCGCTTACGCTGACTACCGCGGCAATCGCCAATATATCAGCACTGGTAACTTAACAATCAACAAACGCACTTCATTGATCCTCATGGATTATCCAAACCGCCGACGATTAAAAATCTGGGGTGAAGTCAACATCATTAATGCAACAAGTGATCCCTCCCTCATTTCAAGCTTAAATGATGAAACCTACAAAGCACTTCCTGAACAGGCTGTCTTAATAACCATCAAAGCATTTGATTGGAATTGCCCACAACACATTCCCCAAAGACTAACTCTAGAAGAATTAGAACCCCACATCCAACCTCTAAGAGAGGAAATTGAAAAACTCAAAGAAGAAAACAAACGCCTAAAGCACTGAACAAAACTATCTTCCACCAACTAACCTAAAGAGAAATAGAAACTCAAAATGATAAAAAAATTTAAACATTTCAAAACCATTGCCGTCTCAGCAACAGTTGGGCTAAGTGCAATACTCAGCCTATCAACGGTTGAGAAAAACACAAATTTCATTGCAGGTCCAAACCCTGCTCTTGCAATGAAAGCAAACCCATCAAGAAACGATACCTCAATAACAAAATTCAAGTCCGAAAAAATTGACGGCCTTACCATTGCATATAGAGAAGCCGGTGACCCAAGCAAACCCAAAATATTGCTCTTACATGGGTTTCCAACATCATCACATATGTTCCGCAATCTCATTCCACATTTAGCCAAAGACTATCATGTGATTGCACCAGATTACCCAGGTTTTGGCGCATCAAGCATGCCCACCGTCGACAAATTTGATTATACGTTCGATAACATATCAAACCTCATCGGCAAATTATTAGAACGTAAAAAAATCAATCGATATGCAGTTTACCTAATGGATTATGGCGCACCTGTCGGCTATCGCCTCTTTGCCAAAAATCCAAAACAGGTCAGTGGCTTCATTATTCAAAATGGCAATGCCTATGAGGAAGGCCTAAGTGATTTTTGGAAACCATTAAGAGCATATTGGAAAACCCAATCAAAAGAAAACGCAGATAAGTTACGTGGGTTTTTAAAATTAGACGCCACAAAATGGCAATATCTACACGGCGTCAAGAACCCAGAAAAAATTAATCCCGATAACTTCTGGCATGTTCAATATTTACTGGATCGCCCTGGCAACCAAGAAATCCAGCTTAAACTCTTTCTTGATTATGGAACTAATTTACAGAGATATCCACACTGGCAAAAACTATTTCGCGAACATCAACCCCCAGCACTTATCGTCTGGGGTAAAAATGATCCGATTTTCCCAGAGAGCGGCGCTCATCCCTATAAACGTGATTTGAAAACAGTCGATTTCAATTTACTAGACACAGGGCACTTTGCTTTAGAAGATCACGGCAATGAAATTGCAGAAAAAATAGTATCATTCCTAAAACGTATAAATTAACAAACGCAATTCAAGTTACACAAAAAAAGAAGGCCCCTTACTTTGTAAGAGGCCTTCTTTATATATAGTCACTAAAGTGAAAAACTAAGCTGCATGTTTTGAACGAACACGTCTTTTTTGCTGCCCACCAAATTTATTGCCAGAAGGCTTCTGAGAATCGCGCTTTTCAGATTTTTGTTTTGCAGTATTTTTCGCAGGCGCACGCTTCTTATTAGCATGCCTTACGCCATCAGATGATTTACCATCACCCTGTCTTGGAGCTTGGCGTTCATTTGAGCGCTTATCTTTTCTTCCCTCAAAGCGTTTACCTTCGGCATTTTCACCGTCACTTCGCTTTGCGAAAGATCTTTTACCCTGTGAAGGTTTTCCCTCACCCGATCTTTCACCCATTGGCGACCAATCCGACCGTTTATCATTGCTACGGCCAGAATCACCATGTCTTGAACGGCCATTCTTAGAGCGTCCATTCTTAGGAGCACCAGATCTAGCTCCACCAGAATTGCGTCCTTTATACCCACCACCGCGCTGAGGTTTTTTCTTACCAGCAGCAGGACCATTTTTAGGAACTTCAATATGAAACTCATGATCTTCGTCAACTTCAATCGGCAGATTGATCAAACGTTCAATCGCACGCAAAGTTCCTACATCTTCCGGATCACAAAAAGAAACAGCTATACCTGATTTACCAGCGCGTCCTGTCCGGCCAACCCGGTGTACATAATTCTCAGGCTCAATCGGCAATTCATAGTTCACCACGTGTGTAACGTCATCAACATCAATACCGCGAGCAGCCAGATCAGTTGCCACCAAAACCCGAACACGTCCATTTCGGAAGTTTCTTAAAATCTTCTCGCGAACACGCTGGCGCTTGTCACCATGAATGGCATCAGCTTGCACATTATTCTTTAAAAGAAAGTCTGTTAATTTATCAGCACCACGTTTAGTACGAGTAAAAACAAGCACCCGCTCAACAGCACCATTATCAAGCGTCTGTAAAAGTAAGTCCCGCTTATTAGAACCCTTCACATTCATAACTTTATGATCAATCGTCTCAGCAACACTTGTTTTTTGTTCTATTTCAACAAAAACCGGATCATTTAATAAAGCTTGAGATAGTTTACGGATCTTCGGGTTCATCGTTGCAGAAAATAAAACTGTCTGATGAGACTTCGGTAAAGCTTTAGAGATATCCATCACATCATTAATGAAACCCATATCAAGCATACGGTCAGCTTCATCCAAAATGAAAGTATGAGTTTCATCAAAAGTAATACCACCACGTCCAACATGGTCCATTAAACGACCTGGCGTTGCGATCAACACATCAACACCGCGTTTTAATTTTTGAATTTGTGGTCCATACGGTAAACCACCTGCAATCACTAAATGAGCTAGCTTTGATCCAGCAGAAAAACTAGCAATACACTGACCAATTTGTTGAGCCAACTCACGGGTTGGCGCTAAAATCAAAGCTTTTGCAGTATTAGGCAATGGTTTAGATGGGTTCTCAATGAGCTTATGTAATAAGGGAAGTGAAAACGAAGCTGTCTTACCGCCACCAGTGTGGGCAATTCCCATTAGGTCATGGCCTTCCATCAAAGCTGGAATAGACATAGATTGTATTGGTGTTGGCGCTTCAAAACCTTGTTTCTCTACAGATTTTAAAAGTGGGGCAGCCAAGCCTAGCGCATCAAATTGCGTCAAAGCAAATATCCTCTCGCGGTTTCAATGACATATCTAAATGTCATGTTATCTCCGCGAACACAGAAAGCTTCAACACAGATCTTTTCGAAAAAGAATCTCAGAAAGCTACCCTTAGTTTTATAACTAAGAAGGGAAGGCGGAATTAAAAATTAAATGAAAAAAAGCATCGCACTAAATTTTGCAGTGCAACAATTCAGTCGCTTAAGTCCCTTATTAAAGAAGTAAAGTCAAGGAGAAACATAAGATTTATAAAAAAACTTTAGACGAACATTGCGAATCAAAAGCTAAAAAACGAATCATTTTTCTTAACGAATAAGGTTAATTCGCAAAACTCCGACAAAATGAAACGCAAAAAATTTTCCATAATTGATTTTTTTTCCACAACTAGAAAGCTTAAAAAATATGACCGGCACAACAACAAAATTTTCACTCGCACCAGAGTTACTAAGAGACACAATCCCACTAAAATCAATCAATGGAAATCCCCTCTCTCTTTGTTATCTTGGTCTCATGAATAATCAACATTTTCCATGGCTTATCATGGTTCCACAACTACCAAATTTAAAAGAAATCATCGATCTTTCCAGATCAGATCAACATAAATTAATAGATGAAATTGCCCTTGTATCCAATCACATTCAGACTGTTTTTTGCCCAGATAAGCTAAATGTTGCAGCTCTGGGAAACATGGTTGCTCAACTCCATATTCACATTATTGCCCGCACCCAAAACGATACTGCTTGGCCCAACCCTGTCTGGGGGCATGTCCCCACAAAACCGTACAGCGAAGAAGAAAAACTAATAACAATCAACCGTTTGAAATAATGAGATAAGCAAAATATCGATCTTAGAATGCAAATTTTTCCTCTTGGCCCACTAGTTGCTTCTATAAAACTGAATAATTCAAAGACTTAGATACGAGAACAACTGAAAAACCTCAATCAGCAGCAAAGGAGCATAACATGTCAATTGGTGGAATATCCGGCGGAACCTTCGATTTAACCAGTTTAAAGGCTCTAAGACATGAAAAAGGCATAGAACTCTTTAAAAAGAACGACACTGATAAAAGCGGTGGCATCTCAATTTCAGAGTTTCAAAAAGCCCATGAAGCAAACCCACTAGCCCCCCTATCGCAGGCAAAAAATACCGACCAAGCGTCATTAGAAGAAATTTTTGCCCACCTGGATAAAGATGGAAACGGTGAAGTCGGTATAAAAGAATTTAGAGATGCAAAGCCCCCAGCGCCAGGCGGTAACTTTGCACCAGATACACTTGCTTCACTTCTACAGTTACAAGAAAAGAGTTCTGAAAATCCATTTCAAAAATTACTAGAAACAGCTTCAAATAAACAAGACACAAATTCTGATTTACTGGATGGCCTTTTAAAAACAATTTCATCTGAAGACAAAAAATAAACACTCATTTTGAAAATTAAAAATGATGGATAAAAATTGAAATGCTCCGCAAAGTTTTTGCAGAGCATTTTTTTTGGTAAAGGGCATAAAATGCACACAGCATCTAACTGAATTTTAAAATCATAATAGTCAAATTGAAGAGCCAAAAAATTCTTACCGCTTCAAGAACAAAAGACCTCTAACTTACTGTGATATTTAGGACTCTCAGATCCAAGAAAATTTTGTGAAAGGAAAAATTAATCTTTTAGATTCATTTACATAGGTAAGGTTACTTATCGTTATCTTTCAAAACACAGCGGGAAACAAAAATGACTACAGCAACAAAATCAAAAGCAAAGCCTAAAAAGGCCGTCGCAAAAAAAACATCTACCATTACAGCAAAAGTAATCGCAGGTGAAAAAATCTCAGCCAAAAATATTAAATCGGCTAAGAAAACAACTACCAGAAAAAAAACAACGGCTGCTAAAAAAGCTCCGGCTAAAAAAGCTCCAGCTAAAAAAGTAGCCGCGAAAACTACAGCTGCTAAAAAAGCTCCAGCTAAAGCAACAGCTGCTAAAAAAGCTCCGGCTAAGAAAACTGCAGCTAAAAAAGCTCCAGCTAAAGCAACAGCTGCTAAAAAAGCTCCGGCTAAGAAAACTGCAGCTAAAAAAGCACCTGCTAAAAAAGCAGTAGCAAAGAAAGCTCCAACTAAAGCAGCAACGGCTAAAAAAGCTCCAGCTAAGAAAACTGCAGCTAAAAAGGCTCCTGCTAAAAAAGCAGTAGCAAAGAAAGCTCCAACTAAAGCAGCAACGGCTAAAAAAGCTCCAGCTAAGAAAACTGCAGCTAAAAAGGCTCCTGCTAAAAAAGCAGTAGCAAAGAAAGCTCCAGCTAAAGCAGCAACGGCTAAAAAAGCTCCGGCTAAGAAAACTGCAGCTAAAAAAGCACCTACTAAAAAAGCAGTAGCAAAGAAAGCTCCAGCTAAAAAAGCAGTAGCGAAGAAAGCTCCAGCTAAAAAAGCAGTAGCGAAGAAAGCTCCAGCTAAGAAAACTGCAGCTAAAAAGGCACCTGCCAAAAAAGCACCAGCAAGAAAAACGACAGCAAAGAAAGCTTAAGTTTTATTATGATCAACACATCAGGGTTGAACTTTATACAAAAATGCACCGGCGAATAAATATTCACCGGTGCATTTCTTGCTATTCAAAAATATAAAAACTTAGCTGATTTAGAAATTACTCTGCTTCATTGGCAGATTGAGCATTCAATTGTCCATATTTCTCTTCACCCAATTTATTAAATAGATCTAATTGGGTTTCAAGGAAATCGATATGCCCTTCTTCGTCAGAGAGTAACTCTTCAAACAATTTCATAGTCACATAATCACCAAGTTCATTACAGACTTCTCTTGATTTCTTATAAGAAGCCCTAGCTTCCAGCTCACCAGCCAAATCTGCTTCCAAAACCTCTTTAAGGTTTTGACCAATTTGCAAAGGTGCAACAGTTTGCAAGTTAGGGTGTCCTTCAAGAAAAATGATCCGTTCAATAATCTTGTCAGCATGTTGCATCTCTTCAATAGATTCTTCACGCTCTTTTTTGGCCAATAAACCATAGCCCCAATCATCCAATAAACGGTAATGCAACCAATATTGATTAACCGCACCAAGCTCTAAAAACAAAGCCTCATTCAACCGCTCAATGACTTTTGCTTCACCCTTCATGCTCTTCCTCCTCGAAGATTTATATTTATTTTTTTAATTTTATTCAGGCAGTGTAAACTAAAATAGAAAAATGACAGAAAGATATTAGTCACCCGCACAACTTAAGCAGCAGATACCTTGCGCAAACGTTCACGCGCTATAAGCCGTGTCGTTTCACATTGAACATGCTTTTTCTTCAACAGGTCTATGAAAGAAATAATTTCAGCTTCTGCGGTTTCCTGCTTGCGATGATACGCCTCCGTAACACGAACGATGATATCAACAACATTAGGAAAACAACCACAGCACTTTCCGCGCTTACTCATAGAATGATACACTTGCCCTGGCACAATGAGCCGCCAACAATCTTCCTCTAATAATTCAGTTATAACACCAGCAATCTCAGCTTCACTAATCACATTACAGCTACAAACTAACATGCGCAGCAGCCCCCCTTATCAAGAGGAGTTAAAAACGGATGAGGTTCATGTGAAAATTTATGAGAAGGAGGTGTTAAATAACACAAATGCAAAGCACGCCGAAAGGGCAAAAAAGCAAATAATATCATATTAGTATGTCCTAAAATCGAAAGGGTTCAAGGCCCCAGCATCTAAGGTTAAGTTGCTTGATTATGCGTGAAAGCTAAAAAGAGTCAAGATCCCCGTAGATTTAAGTTAATTTTCGGCCACACAAGTGAGTTATACCCAACCTACTCACAGCCACTGCTTCAATCTCGCTCTCATCTCTTTTATAGTCTTTTTACCTTGACTAACACCTCACATAAAAATAGAACAAACTAAGAACATTTTTAACAAATATATTATATAAACTAAACTCTAAAACATCAGGCTCAAAAGGGTGCAAAGTAAAATTATGTCCACGACCACCATGAAAACCACCTGCCCAAACTGTGGGACAGAAATCAAATTGGAAGATCAAATTGCCGCCCCCTTGATCGCTGAAAAAACAAAAGCCTTCGCTCTTAAAGAAAAAGAGTTTGAAGAACGCGCTAAAGAATTCGAAAAACAAGAAGCTGCCAAAGAAATTGAATTCGCCAAACAGCTAGAAGTCCAAAAACTAAAAATTGAACAAGACGCTTTAAAAGCTGCAACAGCAACAGCCACCGAAAAAGCAAAAGCTGAAACCGCCCTCGAGATGGAAGCCAAAAGCAAAGAGTTAGAAGCCACCAAAAAACTAATGGCTGAGCGCGAAGAAAAGTTAAAACTCGCACAGGAAAAAGAGGCTCTGTTTTTAGAAAAAGAACGCCTCCTGCAAGACAAAGAGCGCGAGCTGAACCTCACCGTTCAAAAACAAGTTAGCGCCGCAAAAGAAGAGATGTTCAAAAAAGCCCAATCAGAACTCAGCGAAACACAAGCCCTCAAACTGAAAGAAAAAGATGAGCAGCTCTCATCTATGCAAAAGAAAATTGAAGATTTGCAAAGACGCGCCAGCCAAGGCTCCCAGCAATTACAAGGCGAAGCCTTAGAGCTCCAGCTAGAAGAACAACTCGCAGCAAAATTCCCTCATGACACCATCAGCCCTGTCGGCAAAGGTGTCTCTGGTGCTGACATTCAACAATTTGTCATCACCCAAACAGGACAAGCCTCAGGCTCTATATTATGGGAATTAAAGCAAACCAAAAACTGGTCAAATGACTGGATCCCAAAACTAAAAACAGATCAAAGAAACGCTGGCGCTGAAATCGCTATTCTCGTCTCCAACGCTCTGCCACAAGACATTGAAACCTTCAACTTCCATGAAGGGGTCTATGTCTGCTCGCCGCGCTATGTGCTGCCCCTAGCGCTGATCCTGCGCCAAACCCTAATGGGCATCACCAAAGCCAAAGTTGCACAACTCGGCCAGAAAGACAAAATGACACTGGTTTATGAATATCTAACCGGAAACCAGTTCAAACACCGCGTCGAAGCCATCTGCGAACAATTCCAATCTATGCAGGAAGACCTCAACAAAGAAAAAGCCGCCATGAACCGCATGTGGGCCAAACGAGACAAACAAATCAACGCGGTAATAGAAAACACAGTCGGTCTTCACGGTGACCTAGAAGGCATCGCCGGCCAATCTATGCCGCAGATAGAAGGGCTGGAAATAGATCTACTAGCGAATGAGGAATGAATTTAAAACAACTGCTTGTGACCCAAAGCAGGTAAATTTAATTAAACAAAAATTTACACTGATCGTTTTTTGTCCGGATGAAGACTTTTTCCTAAGAGATGTTCACTATTCCCAATCACATCGGAGCTTGATCCAATAATTAGGGGATCAGGTCTACCCACGATATGATGATCTTTTTCAGCATAAGGAATACTTGCTAGGAAGTGCTTCATACAATTGAGACGCGCACGTTTTTTATCGTTAGACTTAACGATTGTCCACGGAGCATCAGCTGTATCTGTATAAAAGAACATTGCTTCTTTTGCTTCAGTATAATCATCCCATTTATCTAAAGATTGACGATCAATTGGCGAAAGTTTCCATTTTTTCAACGGCTCCTTTTCACGCGATTTAAACCGTCTTAATTGTTCTTCCTGTGTTACTGAAAACCAATATTTAAACAGAATAATACCATTCCGAACCATCATTCGCTCGATTTGAGGTGCTTCCCGCATGAATTCTAAATATTCATTGGCGGTGCAAAATCCCATGACGCGCTCAACCCCAGCGCGGTTATACCATGAACGGTCAAAAAGCACCATTTCACCTGCGGAAGGGAGATGCTGGATATATCGTTGAAAGTACCATTGGGACTTTTCTCTTTCACTTGGTTTATCTAAAGCAACGACCCGGGCACCACGAGGATTTAGATGTTCAGTAAAACGTTTTATAGTTCCACCTTTACCGGCTGCGTCACGTCCCTCAAAAATTAGGACAACCTTTAGTCCCGAAGCTTTTACCCAATCCTGCAATTTTAGCAGCTCGGTTTGCAATTCAGCCTTATGCTTTTCATAGATTTTACGAGCTATTTTGTTTTTGTAAGGGTAAACTCCGGTTTCAAAGAGTTTGCGAAGAGCTGCCTGATCGTGCCGTAATTCTGCAAGGCGGTGAGTAGCACTTCCCCGAGGTGCTTCTTTACTTTCAAGCGGTTCAATATCACTGATTTCAGGCTCACCTAAACTCTCAACTGACGAAATATCCATTCCCACTTCTTGTGAAGGTTTAATTTCATCTTTAGATTTGCCGATGGCTTTCTTATTATCTTCGTTCATTATTCCTCCGCTTGATCTTCATACCTAACAGATTAGGTTACGATAATTATGAATTATTTTTTTGATTTAGATCAATTTGATATGCAATCTTACTTATCATGTGGACTGTTAGTTAATCGAAACAAAGAAGCGTCTATGAGGTTGTTTTTCTACAATCAAATATTTGTAGTTAGTCAGTTCCTGGCACTTTTCAGACATTACAATTCTAAATTAGACACAAAAAAAACATTCACCAATAACTGAAGGAATAAACAACAATGTTCGACCACGTCACTTTCATTTTATTCCTGACCATCCTAGCAACATCCGTCATGGCAGCGTCAGCGGCCATTCAAGCAGTGCGTTATGAGTTTGATTATTTCGGTGCCGTTTTTCTGTCTGTCATAACGGCTGTCGGCGGTGGGTCTTTGCGCGATGTCCTAATCGGCATTGCTCCGGTCTTTTGGCTAGAGGATCAAATCTATTTACTCACCAGCATACCGGTCGGCATCATCACATTCTTCCTAACCAAAAAAATAGATTTCGCAACAGGAAGCAAATTAAAACTACTCTCTCTGTTTGACGCCGTCGGCCTTGCGCTCTTCACCCTAATCGGTGTCAAAGTGGCAAGCGCCAACGATCTATCAGTAATGGTCTCGGTCATCCTCGGCTGCATCACTGGAATCGGCGGCGGTTTGCTGCGCGACGTGCTTTGCGGTGAAACACCAATCGTTCTTAAAAAAGATATCTACGCCACCCTCTCAATCGTAGGCGGCGCACTATACCTGGGACTAACAGCTTACTTCCCAGATAAAGTCAGCATCGTAATCGCGTTTTTATTCATCGCCCTGACCAGGGCCTACTTCGTCCTCTACTGGCCCGTAAACATGCCAACAAAGAAATAATAAAGCATCACAATGATCTTCTCACCCCAATTTTGGCGAAACAAACCAACAATGATAACCTCTGTTAAACTTGTCTATACTACTGGATAAATCGTTTTTATAATATTTTAGGAAAACTAAAAATGACCTACATAGCCTCTTTCGTTGCATCAGCGCCAACAGATAGTAAAATCATCTATACAGAACACTTAAAAGAATCCGCAGAGCTATTTAAAAAACATGGTGCCACCAGAGTGGTCGAATGTTGGGGAGATGATATTCCGGAAGGAAAAATAACTTCTTTTCCATTAGCTGTTAAATGCGAGCCAAATGAAACAGTTGTCCTTGGTTTTGTTGAATGGCCCTCAAAAGCAGCCCATGATGAAAACATGCCAAAGGTCATGACCGAAATGGAAGAAAGCATGATGTCAGGCAAAATGAAAGAACCACCCTTAGATGGCAAACGAATGATCTTCGGAAGTTTTGAAGTGTTATTAGATACCTAAATAAAAACCCCCGCTTAGCTATTAGCTATACGGGGGTTCTTTATTCTTGTTTATTTTATCAAACAGATTATTTGTTTTGTCTGTTCTCAATCAGGTCATCAACCACAGCTGGTTCAGCCAATGTTGAGGTATCACCAAGATTACCAAAATCATCTTCAGCAATCTTGCGCAAGATCCGGCGCATAATTTTACCAGAACGTGTCTTCGGTAAACCAGGTGAGAACTGAATAAGGTCAGGTGAAGCAATCGGGCCGATTTCTTTTCTAACCCAGGTCACAAGCTCTTTCTTCAACTCATCAGTTGGCTCATCACCTTCCATCAAAGTCACATAAGCATAAATGCCCTGGCCTTTAATATCATGCGGGTAACCAACAACAGCAGCTTCAGAAACCTTATCATGCGCAACCAAAGCACTTTCCACTTCAGCAGTACCCATGCGGTGACCAGAAACATTGATCACATCATCCACACGGCCCGTGATCCAATAGTAACCATCTTCATCACGGCGTGCGCCGTCACCAGTAAAATACAAGCCTTTATAGGTTGAGAAGTAAGTCTGAACAAAACGCTCATGATCACCATAAACAGACCGCATTTGACCAGGCCAGCTATCAGTAATAACTAGGTTGCCATCAGTAGCACCTTCAAGGAACTTGCCATCACTATCAACCAAAGCAGGCTGCACACCAAAGAACGGACGTGTTGCAGAACCAGGCTTCAACGCTGTCGCACCAGGGAGCGGCGTAATAAGAATACCGCCAGTTTCGGTTTGCCACCATGTATCAACAATCGGGCAACGACCATCACCAACAACATTATAATACCAATCCCATGCTTCAGGGTTAATAGGCTCACCAACTGAGCCTAGCAGGCGCAATGTTGAACGATCTGTGCGTTTCACAAGGTCTTCACCAGCACCCATTAATGAGCGAATTGCAGTTGGCGCTGTATAGAAGATATTTACACGGTGCTTATCAACCACATGCCAGAAACGGCTTGGTGTTGGGTAAGTCGGTACACCTTCAAACATCAAAGTGGTCGCACCATTAGCAAGTGGTCCATATACAATGTATGAGTGACCAGTTACCCAGCCAACATCAGCCGTACACCAGTAAATATCACCTTCATGATAATCAAACACATATTCATGTGTCATTGAGGCATAAACAAGATAACCACCAGTTGTATGAAGAACACCTTTAGGTTGGCCTGTTGAACCAGATGTATAAAGAATGAAAAGTGGATCTTCAGCATTCATTTCTTCAACTGGGCAATCAGCGCTAACTTTTTCAAGTTCGTCATGAAGCCAAACATCCTGGCCCTCGACCCAAGCGACTTCGCCGCCGGTGCGCTTAACAACAACATTTGTCACATCATGCTGTACTTTTTCCAAAGCCTTATCAACATTTGCTTTCAGAGGCACTTTTCGTCCACCGCGTAAGCCTTCATCAGCCGTGATAACAATTTTACTATCACAACCGGTAATCCGGTCTGCCAACGCATCGGGGCTAAAGCCACCAAACACGATAGAGTGCACAGCACCAATACGTGTACAAGCAAGCATCGCATAAGCCGCTTCAGGAATCATAGGAAGATATAAAGTAACACGATCACCTTTTTGAACGCCTTGAGCCTTCAAAACATTAGCAAATTTACAAACACGCTCATGCAGTTGTTTGTATGTAATGCTCTCATCTTCGGTCGGGTCATCGCCTTCCCAAATAATAGCAACTTGATCAGCACGTTTTTCTAAATGACGATCAATACAGTTGTAACAAACATTGAGTGTACCATCTTCAAACCATTTAATATTTACATTATCTTGGTCAAATGAAGTGTTTTTTACAGTTGAATAAGGCTTGATCCAGTCAAGGCGTTTACCTTGCTCGCCCCAGAATTCATCAGGGGTCTCGACACTAGCTTTATACATTTCAAGATATTTATTATTATCAATATGGGCATGGGCTTGCCACTCAGACGAAACATCAAATACTTTTGTTTCTGACATATTATTGCTGTCCTCCCCTTAGCACAGTTATAATTGCGCAAAATTTAGAATTTAAAATCAAAGATATATATTTCTATAATATTTCACTAAAATAAAGTCGCAGAAATAACTACTAAATATTAACAAAGTTAAAATCGGAAGTTTCCTTTAACTCATTTGGTGAACAATCAAAAAACAATATCTATCCAGGTTATCAATTAGCTAAAACTTCAAAAATCAAATGCATGAAATGAAACTGCACTTTTTTGAAAATTTTCATATCAGATGTTTGACAGAATTCTTGGCAGATAATAATTGACTATTAGGCTAATTTTTACCTCATCACTGCCACTTTAGGCCAATTAAACCGTCTAACACAAGTACAACAGTCTAAAACAACTTACTAAAATACCGCCAAACGCATTTTTTTTTGAATTTTTCTTCAAACATCAGAAAAATACAGTTTTAACTTGCATACAAAGCCGTTCACCCCTATAAAACCTCTTTTAATTCATATGTCGTCCGGCAGGGCATGCCGTGGCGGCCAATTTCGCGTTTGTGATGCTTGTTATTAAATTTGTTATGTAAATCGCATGATGGATAAGCTCACATTCATTTTTTTAAGTAGGAGACGCAAATGCCCAAACTGAAAACCAAAAGTGGTGCAAAAAAGCGGTTCAAGCTCACTGCCAGTGGCAAAGTTCGTGGCAATCAGGCTGGTAAACAACACGGCATGATCAAAAGAACCAATAAATTTCTCAGAAACGCCAGAGGCACACAGATCCTTCAAGATTGCGATGCACGCATCGTTAAGAAGTTTCTCCCTTACGGCTAATTTTTTCTGTTTTTTTCTTTTTTAGGAGCACCCATCATGTCACGAGTGAAAAGAGGCGTTACAACACACGCCCGTCATCGTAAAATTATCAAAGCTGCAAAAGGCTATTACGGCCGCCGCAAAAATACATTCCGCATTGCAAACCAGGCTGTAGAAAAAGCCGGTCAATACGCATATCGCGATCGCAAAGCAAGAAAACAAAATTTCCGCTCATTGTGGATCCAGCGTATCAACGCAGCAGCCCGAGAACATGGCCTAACTTATGGTCGCTTCATCAATGGCCTCACAATCGCAGGCATCGAAGTAGATCGTAAAGTTCTAGCTGACCTTGCAGTTCATGAGCCAGCATCATTCAAAGCATTGGTAGAAAAAGCACAAGCTTCATTAGCTTAACGCAAACCAACTGCCAAATTGAACGAATTAAAAAATACCCTCCAATTTGGAGGGTATTTTTGTATGAAGCCCTAGAGAAGAATGAATATCAAATCATCAAGATATTTACCTTTAAATTAAAAACAGACTTTTATGATAGCTCCGTTTACTGGTGAGCAACTTAAAGAGCCCAAAAAAAGATACACCTTTCACTCAAATTGAGCTAAACACCTTTGGAATAACTTTTTGAAATTTCTCAAACAAGACTTACAAAGAAGAAGTACCACCTGTTATAGGTGGTATGACATGGCATCAGAGATGCCCGGCGCCTAGCGCCGCACAACGTAGGCATGCCGCTTCAGCGGCAGAATAGCCGTGAGACAAAAAAGGCGACCCATGTCAGAGCTGGAAACACTAGAAAAAGATCTTATCAAAGCGATCAAAGATGCAGCTGACCTCAAATCTTTAGAAGAGATAAGAGTAAGCGCAGTTGGTAAAAAGGGCTCCATCTCAGCTCTCATGTCCGGCCTTGGCAAAATGGCTCCTGAAGAACGCAAAAGCTTTGGCCAAGCGGTGAATAAAGTTAAGCAAGCTGTAACAACTGAGCTTGAGGCTCGCAAAACTGAGTTAGAGCGCATTGCCCTAAACGAACGGCTCGAGACCGAGCGCGAAGATGTAACACTACCAATGCGCCAAAGCCCAGCGCTCACAGGTCGCATTCACCCCATCAGTCAAGTGTGGGAAGAGATCACAGAAATCTTCGCTGACCTGGGCTTCTCTATGGCAGAAGGCCCTCATATTGAAACTGATGAAAACAACTTCACCAAACTCAATATCCCGGCTGAACACCCAGCAAGACAAGAACACGACACCTTCTACTTTAACGAAAAAGAAGATGGTACAAGACGCGTCCTTCGCACTCACACATCCACCGTGCAAGTTCGTGTTATGGAAAATGAAAAACCGCCTTTACGCGTCATTGCACCAGGCAGAGTTTACCGCTGCGATAGCGACCAGACCCACACGCCAATGTTCCACCAAGTTGAAGGCCTTGTGATTGATAAAGACACACATATGGGTCACCTCAAGTGGGTGTTAGAAGAATTCTGTAAAACCTTCTTTGAAGTAGATGATGTGACCATGCGCTTTAGAGCCTCTCACTTCCCCTTTACAGAACCTTCAGCAGAGGTTGACATCGGCTATTCTAAAAAAGGCGATGAAATGATTATCGGCGGTGAAGAAAAATGGCTTGAGATTTTAGGCTGCGGCATGGTTCATCCAAATGTCCTGCGCAATGTCGGGCTCGACCCTGAAGAATATCAAGGCTTTGCTTTCGGCATCGGTATCGACCGCCTTGCCATGCTGAAATACGGCATGTCTGATTTACGTGCATTTTTCGCTGGCGATAGCCGCTGGCTCAAACATTATGGCTTTAGCCCACTCCATGTCCCAACCATTGCAGGAGGACTGTAATCATGAAGTTCACACTTAGCTGGCTAAAAGCCCATCTCGAAACAGATAAACCTCTGGATGAAATTCTAGAAAAACTCACACTCATCGGCCTAGAGGTTGAAGAAGTAGTAAACCCTGCCGAAGAACTAAAAAACTTCGTCATCGCGAAAATTGAAACTGCCGAAAAACACCCCGACGCCGACAAGCTCCAGGTTTGCACAGTGAACAATGGCCTCGAGACAATGCAAGTTGTCTGCGGCGCTCCCAATGCCAAAGCAGGTCTGCTTGGTGTCTTCGCTCCTGTCGGCACTTATGTCCCCGGTATTGACTTCACCCTAACAAAAGCGAAAATCCGCGGCGTTGAATCAATGGGCATGATGTGCTCTGAAAGTGAACTTGAGCTTTCTGAAGATCATGAAGGCATCATCGAGCTTGGAACTGACGCGGCAGATAAAGTCGGCACCCGCTATGTTGATTACGCCGGGCTAGACGACCCAATGATCGAAATCGCCATCACACCTAACAGACCAGATTGCTTAGGCGTCAGAGGCATAGCCCGTGATCTGGCAGCAGCTGGCCTTGGCACCTTAAAAGATGAGAACCTTGGCTACGCAGATAAAGGCGACTTTAAAAGCCCAACTGATATCAAGCTTGATATTGCAAAAGACAAAGCACACATCTGTCCAGCCTTTTGGGGCCGCTATGTGAAAGATGTAAAAAACGTCCCATCACCAGCTTGGTTACAAGCACGCCTAAAAGCCATTGGCCTGCGCCCCATCAATGCGCTCGTTGATATCACTAACTACATCTCCTATGACCGCGGCCGCCCCTTGCATGTTTATGATGCAGATAAATTAAGCGGTACCGTCTCAACTCGTCAAGGCAACAAGGGTGAGAAATTCACGGCTTTAGATGGCAAAGAATATGAAGATCTTGAGGGCGCCTGCCTCATTGCCGATGAGAAAAACGTCCTTGGCCTAGCTGGCATCATGGGCGGAGAAGACAGTGGCTCCGTATTAGAGACCACAAATGTCCTTATCGAATCTGCTTACTTCGACCCAATCCACATCGCCATGACTGGCCGCAAACTAAACCTCATCTCAGACGCTCGCTATCGCTTCGAGCGTGGCATCGATCCGCAATCAGTTGAGCTTGGCGTTAATCTCGCCGCGCAAATGATCCTGGATATTTGCGGCGGTACAGCCAGTGAAATGATCAAAGCAGGCACACCGCCAAAGCCTGAGAAAACACTCGAGTTCGACCTCCAACGTGTTACTAAACTCACCGGCGTAACCCTATCAAACAAAGAAGTGACTGAGACCCTAACCAGCCTCGGCTTTGAAGTAAAAGGGAAAGATCAAACCGTAACGGTCAAAGTCCCAACCTGGAGACCAGACATTGACGGCACAGCTGATCTGGTAGAAGAAGTCATCCGCATTGTCGGGTTAGATAAAGTCACTCCAACACCATTGCCGCGCAACTTCGGCATTGCCCGCCCTGTGCTAACGCAGAGCCAAAAACGTGTACGTACCGCAAAACGTGTGCTGGCCTCAAGAGGTGCTGTTGAAGCGATCACTTGGTCGTTCATCACTGAAGATCAAGCTAAACTCTTCGGCGGCGGTGAAGCGGAACTCAAACTCGCGAACCCAATTTCAAGCGACATGTCAGACATGCGCCCATCCCTCTTGCCGGGCCTGATCACAGCCGCGGCACGCAACATCGCACGCGGCACGCAAGACCCTGTGTTAATGGAAGTTGGCCAAACCTATCACTCAGATAAAGAAGACGGCCAGCACATGGTAGCAAGCGGCATTCGATGCGGCACAGCAGGTCACAACAGCGGCAATGGTGGCAATGGCCGCCATTGGAGCGGCAACAGCGCACCAGTGACCGTGTTTGAAGCCAAAGCAGACGCCTTTGCACTGCTAGCAGCCTACGGCATGGAAGAAAGCAAGGTTCAAATCACAACAGACGCACCAGACTGGTATCACCCAGGTCGCTCTGGCGTCATTCGTTTAGGTCCGAAAATCATCATCGGCACCTTCGGCGAACTTCACCCTGAGACTATCAAAAAGCTAGACATCAAAGCCCCTGTAGTTGGCTTTGAAATCAACTTAGATGCGATCCCTGAGCCGAAGAAAAAATCACGCACCAAAGGCGCCATGGAGATCACAGACCTCCAACCACTCACTCGCGATTTTGCCTTTGTTGTAAATAGCGACGTTTCAGCTAGCACGTTAGTAAAAGCCGCCATCGGCGCAGACAAAAAACTAATCACAGATGTAAACCTCTTTGATCTGTTCGAAGGTCCGTCACTTGGTGAGAACAAAAAATCCCTCGCCATCGAAGTAACCCTACAACCAAAGGCAAAAACACTGACGGACGAAGAAATCGAAGCAGTAGCCGACAAAGTCATCGCCTCAGTGAAAAAAGCTACTGGTGGTGATATAAGAGGATGAAAACAGGTTAACCAAACGCATGACAAATAGGCAAGAGAAACAAAAACTCAAAACAAGCGCACAATGCAAATCCGCGATCATGGCCATTATTGAAAAGCGAAGCCTTGAGGCTAGTCAAAGTCAATATGACAAATCAGTTTGCATCAGAGCGGTTGCTGCCACAAGAGACGTCATCGAATCCATACCTACTGACGGAACAGCCATAGAATATGGTCAAGCTACAATCGAGCTCTTAAGTAATCTTTATGAGACCTATCATGACACTGACGGTGAATACACTTCAGGCAAAGCCCCCATTGGCAACATCTATTCAGGCGTTTTACATATTCTGAGTGATTTAACATCAGACACAAATTCTTAATTTCTGTCATCAACTCAAACCACCTGCCCTGCAACCCAGCCAGATGACCACGCCCTTTGGAAATTATAGCCACCAAGCCAACCGGTCACGTCTACCACTTCACCGATAAAATAATCAATTTTAAATTTGATCCTCCATATCATCAAAACAGATCAAATAATAAAGTCATGAGCCTTGTATCAAATACTTGATGAGATAAACTAACTCTCATGAAAAATTTTCGAACCAAACCATTTGCAAGTTATTTTCTTTTTTTATTGATCATTTTCACGTCAATGATCAAGCTCCACGAACCTGCAAATGCTGAGACAAAGAAAACCATTTGGGCCTATAGCCAAATAGAAAACCCAGACAGCTTAAAAGAGCCCGTCAAACTCTCTATAATGGATGCCAGAACTAAGCTTCCCATTATCACAGCCAAATGCCTTGCTGGAGAAAACGCCGCCAAAATCCCACTCCGTCTTTGGCATTCAATCACAGATCTTTCCTCACAAACAAAAGTCACCTTTTCGAAAGAGGAATATAAAGCCACTTTCAAAACCACTAAAGGCAAAACCAACAAACTGAAAATCACACCCTTGCAAATGAAAATGTCTTTAAGGGCCGAATTTTGGAACGCTCTACTGGCAACCAAATCAATAAATTATCAAGTGCATCAGTCTCACACAACAAATCTAAATTTGATGTATGGAAGTGAAAAACGCATTTCAGAATTTTTAAGTTCGTGCCGCGCGCGTTCCCTTGGAATAAACCCTCAAAAGAAACAAGATAACGTCATCACACGTCTTTTCACCTGCAATGCGAAAGAAGACATAACTGTAAAAATCAATATGTCAGGCACGAAGCCAACCGTTTATCTGAGTTATAAAAATGACAAAGATGTTAAATTAAATAGCTCACTGGAAACACAAGGCATAATTTATAAAAACCCTAACTACAAACTTTACCTACAACAAAACAAAGCAATCCTGGTAAGCAAGGCTGAAAAACTAACATGCCGGTCCAAATAATTTTGGTCTAAAATCAATGGTGAGGCTTGAAAAAGTCACTTAGACCACCTGCCCCGCAACCCAACCTGATGACCACGCCCACTGGAAGTTATAGCCCCCTAGCCAACCGGTCACGTCCACCACTTCGCCAATGAAATAAAGCCCCGGTACATCCTTCGCCATCATCGTTTTTGAATTAAGCCCGTTGGTATCAACCCCGCCAAGCGTAACCTCAGCAGTGCGATAACCTTCTGTTCCAACAGGCTGGACAGTCCAACGATTAATTACATCAGAAACTAGTCTCAGTTTTTTATCTGATAAATCAGCAATATTCCCCTCAAACTCAAATTGCTCAGTGATCATATCCGCAACCCGCTTTGGGAAATGTTCTGACAATACCGTTTGCAGCGCAAGCTTACCATTCGTCTGCCGCGCCTCTTTCAAAAGTTCAAACACATCCCGGCCAGGCAGCATATCAAGTTGAATATTATCTCCCTCGCGCCAATAAGACGAAATCTGCAAAATAGACGGCCCACTTAACCCTCTATGCGTAAACAACATCGCCTCAGAAAATTTAGTCTTTTGATGAGAGACAACCGCATCAACTCCAATGCCAGAGAGCGGGCTTAAGCGCGCCAACAACTGTTCATCAAAGGTAAGCGGCACCAAGGCCGGTCGTTGCTCAACCAACTCAAGCCCAAATTGTGTCGCCACCTTATAGCCAAAACCAGTGGCTCCCATCTTAGGAATAGAGCGCCCACCAGTTGCGATAACTAGAGACGAACAAGTTACTCCATCAAGCGGTTCTTCAGTTCGAGAGTGCATTAAGCGCAGTGAAAAACCATCCTCTGATTTCTCTATGCTCGTCACTTCAGTTTTGAGCATCAACTCAACATTGCCCTTACGCATTTCAGCAACAAGCATCTCAATGATCTCGGTTGCTGACCCATCACAAAATAATTGCCCCAAAGTCTTCTCATGAAAGGCAATGTCGTATGATTTCACCAACGAGATAAAATCATGCTGCGTATATTGGCTAAGCGCTGATTTACAATAATGCTTATTATCGGAGAGAAAATTCTTATGAGAGCATCCACTATTGGTAAAATTACACCGCCCCCCACCAGAAATCCTAATCTTCTCACCAAAGGCCGTGCCGTGCTCAATAAGCAATACAGACCGCCCGCGTTGGCCCGCCTGCAAAGCACACATCATCCCAGCAGCCCCACCGCCAACAACAACAACATCAAAATTTCTCATGATTTTCTTTCATTAAGTAAGGAGCATATAAATCAGATAACTATATAATTATCTATACGAAGAAGGAGTAACACCTCTTCGGTGTTAGGACATGACGCCATGGGCGTCCGGCACCTAGTGTCGCCTCTCGGAGGGCCTGCTGCTTCGCAGCAGAATAGCCCGTGAGAGAAAAAAAAACCGAGCAGAAAGTTTCTGCTCGATCTTTTACAAATTCATTGCTCTATTAAAAAAAGCCTTGAGCTTTATCTTGGCGCCAACACCATAATCATTTGGCGACCTTCAAGCTTCGGCTCAAGCTCAACTTTCGCAATCTCTTCAGTTTGCGCTTTCACCCGTCTAAGCAATTCCATGCCCAGCTGTTGGTGAGCCATTTCACGTCCACGAAATCTCAAGGTCACTTTCACCTTGTCACCAGCATCAAAGAACTTCTGCATATTGCGCATTTTCACATCATAGTCATGTGTATCAATATTAGGGCGAAGTTTAATTTCTTTAACGTCGAAGGATTTTTGTTTCTTGCGAGCTTCAGCAGCTTTTTTCTGGGCCTGGTATTTGTATTTGCCATAATCCAGAATTTTCACAATAGCCGGTTTTGACCCACCATTGATCTCAACCAAATCCATATTGTGTTCTGCTGCGCGGTTCAGTGCATCTTCAAGAGGCACCATCCCAACATTCTCTCCAGTTTCATCAATCAATTGAACCTCAGCATCATCAATATCATCATTGATGCGTGGTCCCTCATCCTTTTTTGGCGTTGCCTTCATTGGTCGGCGTGCGATGGCAGTATCTCCTATAAAATTAATATAATATTTTCAAAAACGTCTCTCTCATCAACTTCAAACAGTCTAAATATGAAAAATCCCGAGAAGGTGAGAGAAAACAAACCCGCTAAAAAACGGCCTGTTTTACGTATAACACATAAATTACAACCAAAGAGCTATAATTTCGTCAAGTGAATTAGCAAGTTCTACCCTGTTTTAGGCCCCAACTGTGGCCAGAGGCCCACCTAAAAGGGTCTCATAAACCTGAATTGTCTGATTTTGCATGTTTAAGGTTGTAAAATTCTCTTTTACATAACGACGAGATATACGAGCCATAACCTGTAATTCACTCGGTTCAAAGTCCAAAATACTAAGGATTCGCCTCGCAATCGCCGCCCCATCAGCAACAGGTACAAGCCATGCAGTTGCTTGGTCCTCACCTTTACCCAGGTTCAAAAATTCAGGAGGCGCGCCAATATCTGTGGCAATAACAGGGCAACCCATCGCCTGAGCCTCAGCCGCAGCCCGGCCAAAAGCTTCAGCTTCTCGCGATGCTACAACAACAATGTCAGCCGATTTATAAGCTGCTGCCATATCACTTACATGACCAACCAGCTTTACATGTTTCTCTAACCCATCTTTTTTAACGAGCTCTTTTAAATCATTTTCATACGCAACACGCCCTTGAGCATCACCGGCCAAAATCATAACGGATCGATCATTACCGCCGCGTTTAAGCTGAGCCGCCGCTTCAATCACATCGCGCTGACCTTTCCATTCGGTCAAACGAGCCGCATGAAGTATAATTTTTTTATTCTTGTATTCGTCTCCATCCAATCCCCATGAAGACCTCATCGCCTGCTCTCGCTCAGACGAGACAGCATCAGGGTTTATATCATCCACATCAACGCCGCGGTAAATCACAGTCAAACGTGTCGGGTCTGGAGCGTGACGATCAAGAATTAAGTTGGCCGTAAATTTTGAATTCGCAATAACCCAATCTCCTCTGGCCATCACGCCATTATAGAACCCTTTAAGAGAAGACTTCTGGTTATATGCTCCATGATACGTCGTCACAAACGGAACTTGAGCGGTGCGCGCAGCCCAATAACCACTCCATGCCGGAGCCCGAGAACGCGCATGAACAAGAGAAATAGACTCAGACCTGATTAATTTAGCTATAGCTTTACCGTTTAACCACATCTTCAAAGGATTTTTCGTGGCAACCGGCATCTTGATAATTGTGCCACCCTTAGCGATTACATCATCACAAAGCGCGCCGCCCTCTGTCACTACCAGCGAGCGCCCACCTGCACGAACAACAGCCTCAGTCATTTCAACAACAGACTTTTCGGCCCCGCCGGTTTTTAACTCAGGGATGATTTGTAAAATGGTCGCGCTCAATTGGGATGGTCCTGAAAATGAAATTTAAATCAGATAAATGAAGAACATTTAACGAAAACAGTCATGACTCATACAACAGAAACAGTCAAAGAAAAATCAAAATTCAGATTAGTTTTCTAACTCACAGTGAGAAAGAGCCGCTTTCGCTCTGGCTTTAACTTTCCAGCCATAGATCAATTCATTTTTTTCAGTCTTAGGTGTTTCATTTGCTGTTTCTAATTTTTTGTCATTAGTTTTTGTTTTATCTAACATCTCTTTAGGAGCTTGTAGTCTCAATAAAACACCTGTTTTTTCTTTATCTAACGTATATAGATCCGCATTGGCAAAATCTTCCAATTGCTGTGTTAAATCGTCAAAAGCCCAGAAAAATTGCGGTGTTCTTTGTATTAATCCTCTCACTTTTTCAGTCGGAAGTTTACCCGCCAAGTCAATAAGTAAAGTCTCCGCCTTGCGCTCTCTGGCATCCGCCAAACCTAATACATAAAAGGTCTCAGACAAGAATTCAGGTTTGGTAACACAGCCTTTCAAAAGGTCCTCCGTAACATCGTCTTCACCCTTAAACAGTGTCTTATAAAATTTAATCGATGATGCCTGAACACGCTCACGGTGCAGTAACAATTGCGTTGTTAAAGTCGCAGCTCTTTGATGAAGCAAACCTTTAAACAATACCGCGTCTAATGCTTCTTTTCCGCCAAGTTTAGCCAGTCTTTCAGGCAAAACCCAAAGAGAGTAATTACGTTGATGAACACCAACTTTGCAATCAAGTATCGATTTTTTCAAAACACAGTTGTCATCACTGAATAAGGGGTTTATTTTATCTGTTTTTTTATAACTGATGCCTCCCATATAAGCATGGCTAACATAATCAACATCGACAGGCTCAACCAAACCATTTTGTTCAGTTATCAATTTAGAAAAGTCTACATCACGAAAAACGCAGGCTAAACTATCGCGGCAAGCACCTGCTTTCTTGACCAAGCGCAATCCCGCCCCTCCTTCATAAAAGGTCGCGTTTTTTTCCAGACCATTGCTTACATAACATCCAGCTGAACCACAGATAACTAGATCCGCCCCGGCCGTAACATCCCAAGCTGATCCATCCGCTTGAAGCGACATAACAATAAGGGCAATTGAATATCTATCAATTGGAACTCCCGTCTCCGTCTGGTCTTTCGTTTTATTTAATGTGACTTCTTTTTCGACAAGAGTTTCGCCTTGAGGCAAATCAGCCTTAGCTGCCTCCACAAACTGAGGGTCTCTCACAGCCTCATCATTCACAAAATCCACTTTAGGGGGATAGTCAAAATATATTCTCTCATGAGCGACATCTGCCTCTAAAGCCTCTGAACGAACCAAAGAGTGCAAAAGGATGGAACTAAAAATTCCACAGAATAGAAATGGCAAAACCAAAAATTTTTTCAAATTATCTTTTTCCATACAACACATATAGTAACTGCCAAGAAGGTTTTCGACAAAAAAATCCATTCATTTCTAATCAAATGGGGGCAAGACTATCAACATGCTAACCTAAACCTAAAAGTACGCACAAATTTAGTGTAAAAACATAAACTTAGACCCTACGAATAGACCCTAGGGCCCTAAAAGTCAGAAATAATACCTTTTGTTTCCCAATCTCCAAAACGAACAGGGTCAGGCCCGTCTCTCCCGCCAATTTCTTTAGGGCTTTCAGTTTGTTTTTGCTGTTTTTTACGTAGCTCAGCCTCTTCTAAAGCGCGTAGTGCAACTGGTGAAAGTTTCTTTTTATCTCTATTTTCGTTCATAAACTGATCTCTTTACCCTTGCGAGTTAAACAACCCGTACCCATATTAGCTTCACTATTATAGTATAAATATAATCATGGCATAAAGACATTTATTAGGGTTTAAACTCTAGATAGATTATATTCCAAGAACGATTGCTGCGACGGTTGCTTGGGCCGGTTTCTGGTGGGAAACCGAAGGCCCCACAAAAATGGCAACCCAAGGAGCGTTAAAAAAGCGCATCTGAAGCGCCAGCAATAGCGCGGATGCGTAGTGGGCATCTGAAGCGCCAGAAAAAGAGAAAGAGACTGAAAATGAGTTACGTCAAAACCGCATTACTTCTTGCTGTAATGACAGCCCTGTTTACAACCATTGGCGCCATAATGGGCGGCCAGGCAGGAATGCTCATTGCTTTTGCCATTGCTGTTGCAATGAACCTATTTAGTTATTGGAAATCTGACAAAATGGTTCTCTCAATGCACAATGCCGTTGAAGTAGACCGACAATCAGCACCAGAGTTCTACAGCATCGTCGAGCAACTGGCTATGAATGCAGACTTACCAATGCCAGCGGTTTATGTCATCCACACTGATCAACCAAATGCCTTTGCCACTGGCCGTAATCCAGACAATGCCGCAGTCGCAGCCACAACGGGCCTTCTTGACGTTTTAACAAAGGAAGAAGTAGCAGGCGTAATGGCCCACGAATTCGCCCACATTAAAAATCGTGACACACTAATCATGACCATAACAGCAACCTTTGCCGGCGCCATTTCAATGATTGCAAATTTCGGTATGTTCTTCGGAGGACGACGCGAAAATGGCCCAGGCATGATCGCTTCAATAGCAATGATGTTTTTAGCTCCCATGGCAGCAGGTCTGGTTCAAATGGCCATCAGCCGTACCAGAGAATATGAAGCCGATAAAATCGGTGCTGAAATTTGCCAACGTCCTTTATGGCTCTCTTCTGCCCTTTATAAAATCGCTGTTGCCGCTGGCCGCACACCTTTCCCAGAAGCCGAAGACAACCCAGCTGCTGCTCACATGTTCATTATCAATCCGCTAAGTGGCCAGAAAATGGATAATTTATTCTCAACACACCCAGATACAGAAAACCGTATTCAGGCTCTTGAAAACTTGGCTGAAGATTGGGGGCAACTAGAGGCTCCCACAGGTCAACCTATGGGTTTTTCTTCACATCAATCATCTGATAAATTTAATTTATTCTCTGATGGTACATCAAACCCAGACACATCGAACCAAGAACCCGGCCCTTGGGATCCGCAACCAAACAATAGTCAAGCTAAGAAAAAAGATAAATTCGGCGGACCTTGGGGGTAAATTAGCATCAACCGATGCTTAAATCGTTGTATGATTAACCATCAAACTATTGCTCAAATAACAGCCACAAATATCAAAAAACATTCCGCCTAAAGGCGAACAGAAACGACACCTGATAGCTAATTATAAAAACGGGCTAGCCCGCTAGTCTTGTTTGAAGAGGGCTGTTGCGGTTAGACCTGCAATGACAGCTAAAATCACAGCAAAAACCCCATAGAAAAACGGATGCTCATAAGCGAAATTATAGATAAGGCGTTCAAAGCCAGATTTATGAATTGTAATAGGTGTAATTCGCCGCCCCAAAAGTTTACCTCCTCGGAACAAATATACATCTGCATAAAAATCGCCTGAGGGTACATTCGCATCCAATTTAATATTCACCTGAAACAATCTGTCGCCAACAATTTTTACACCGCTTGCACCAGATTTATACAATCCCTGTTTTTCCATAATCCGAACAACAGCCTCAGAATACTGCTCAGCCACATTACTGTCTTCAATATCAATATTACGCGAAAGCTTACTAACTAAAGACTGGAAACCAATGCCCAAACTATCAAGAAGTGAAGCAGGGGCTATATCCAGCAAGGGTCGTGAGCTAGCAACAGAGTAATAAAGTGGAACAGAGCTTACTTTATTTGGGTTTTTATTCACCCAAATACCAGCCACTCTCTCTTTTTTACGAGCCACAAGTTCTTTTTTAGGGCCTCGAACTACCACAATAACATCCGGCTTATTATCAGGTCTGATCTCACCTTCAATCGCACCAAAAAGAAAAATATTAGCGCCAGTAAAGTTCCATTCAATCGGAACTTTATCAGACGTAAGATCAGTAATGACCCCATCCGCAGCTTTAACAGCTGGAGTTAAAAAAAACAAAGTAAGGCAAAATAAGAAAATGCCAAAAATACGAGACGAACAATTGTCAGCTATGTAAGAGATCCTGGTCATTTCAAGCTCCCTAACATCTGAGAAACAGAATAAAGTTCATCAGGCTCTACAATCAAATCAACAAGCATTCTCAAGCAAACAGCCAAAACCATAAATCCAAGCAAGGCCCTCATATGTTCACCGCGCAAATGCTGACCAACACGAACACCAAATTGCGCTCCAATCACACCACCTATCATCAATAGAAGGGCCAGAACCACATCAACTGTTTGATTAGAGGTTGAATGAAGAATGGTAACAATTGCCGTCACAAAAACAATTTGGAAAAGGGACGTTCCGACAACAATATTAGTAGGAATCCGCAACAAATAAATCATTGCTGGTACGATAATAAAGCCACCGCCAACTCCCATGAGGGCAACAAGTAAGCCAACCAATAAACCTAATATCAAAGGTGGTAGAGCACTGATAAATAATTTGGAGCGATGAAACCGCATTTTAAACGGCAAACCATGGATCCAGTTATGCCTGGATTTATTTCGTTTGTGACCAATATCTAACTTTGAACGCCGCATTGCATTCAAGCTCTCAAGCATCATCAACCCACCAATGACACCAAGAAACGTCACATAGGCTAACGATATAATCAGGTCAATCTGGCCAACCGAACGGAGCCAGCGTACCAGCTCAACGCCAATAAACGAGCCAACAATGCCCCCGATTAACAAAACAGTGCCAAGCTTTACATCAACATTGCCACGCCTCCATTGCGCCAAAGCTCCTGAAATTGAGGACGCAACAATTTGGTTAGCTCCCGTTGCAACAGCAACAGTTGGTGGAATGCCAGTGAAGATCAATAGGGGCGTCATAAGAAACCCCCCTCCAACCCCAAACAGGCCAGAAAGGAAACCTACCGCTCCCCCCATCGCAAAAATTGCAAAAACATTGACGGAGATTTCAGCTATCGGCAAATAAACTTGCATCGGCGAACAAATCCCAACAGTGGCACTATGAACTTAAAACTCTACACCACAAACAAATGCACCTAGTACATCTTAGTTTTGATGAATTCACTTGAAGGCTCTACTTTCAGTAGAACTATCTAGTAAAATGAAAATACAAAAGAACGCCATCAAATTTACATTGATCGCTGCTCGTAAAATCTTTTAGTCAAAATGAGAATGACATGAAGTGCCAAAATGAAAATGACATAGAATCTAATAAAACTGAATGTAGCAAAAAAAGACATTCAATTTTCTTAATATATAAAAGAAGCTTTATATATGAATAAAGAAAGAGAATAAATAGCTTCTTCAAAACTTATTTTGGCTGTCAATTTATTGAACGTCAATCACAAAGCCCAATAATCCTTAAATGCAGAACATACAAAAAAAGACAAGTATGTGAAAACGTCAGATTTTAAAGAGAAGCCTTATTTAATTTTTGAATTAAGTCAGGACTAATCTTACCAGTAATTGGCAATCCCTTAGCTTTCTCAAACTTCTTAACCGCGCGAATAGTTTCTTCATTCATGGCCCCATCCGCATTCTTCAGACCATACCCCAGTTTACGAAGTAAAATCTGCGCCGTTAACACACGAGAGCGTGAAACAGTTTCATGAGCATGAGACATGGTGCTCGTAATGTGAGAGGAAATACGCCCAACATCATTAGCCTTAGAATCTATAGTAAGAGCTCTCCAGTTTTGCAATAATTTGCTTGCCTCTAGTAATTCATCTTTTTTCAATTTTTTCTCAAGCAAATCTCTTCGCGAAGCTGCATCAACATCACCTTGACGAGCAGCTAATGAAAACCACTTGTAAGCCTCAAGATTATTCTTTGAAAGACCAACACCATTTTGATAAAGAATAGCTAAATTAAATTGGCTATCTGCCAAATTACGATTAGCCGCTTGTTTAAACCAATAAATAGCAGCCTTATAATCTGTGTCTTCTTTATCAAGCGCTGTACTGATCACAGCCAAATTATGCATAGCTTTAACATTACCAAGCATTGCAGCTCGTTGATACCAAACTTTTGCGCGTCCTAAATTCTTTTCAATTCCCCGTCCACGCTCATAATAAGTCGCTAACCGATATTGTGAAGGAGCAAACCCTTTTGAAGCCCCCTGCATATACCATTTCACAGCTTGTTCAGGATCTTTTGGAACACCAAGACCATAACTAAACCGACGAGCAACTTCATATTCAGCACGTACATCTCCACGTGAAGCAGCTAATCTTAAAGAATAAGGACCGATCAAAGCTGGTGGCATACCAAGCTTCACTCCTCCTCCATCTAAAAGTGACGGTTCTAAAGATTGATCCTGCTTAACACCCGTTTCACCAATATTACCCGTTATCTCTGGTTCCTTACCCAATATAGGTGATGACGTTTCAGAGTTTTTCATCAAAGTACCAAGGCGGTCATTCGACTTATTTTTATCTAAAAGTTTACCATTTAGGTCTTTTTGCTCTTTATTATTTTCAACAGGCTGAGAGGTTGTTTTTGCAGCTTTCTTTAAAGAACTATCTTGCCACAAAACACTTTTTACTGTTGTGACAATATTATAAATGGCAGCTTGAAAACCTTTCGTATCACCACGAAAGGCAATACCTGTTGCAGCCAACAACAATGCAATAACCACAATTATAACAACCACACGCAACCCTCTGGGTTGCATCGTGTGTAAATCTGAATCATTAGAAACAATATCAGCACTATTAAATTGATCTCGCAGCGTCGCACTCTTTGCCAGGAAATCATCTCCCCGAACATGACCTTGATCTCCAGCAAATCCTTCATCCTGGATAGCAGAATGATTAGGGTCTAATTTCTCATTTGAAGGTGAAGCTGACATTCGTGCTGACATATTATCTAACCCTGTTTCTTTTTCAGGCTTCCCAAATGATCGCTCTGATGCTGATTTGCTCATAGCTTGTCTTAATTTAGCAATAGCATCCACATCCCCCTCTTTAGAAACAGTCTCACCTGTATCTTTATCAAAACTTTCCAAAGCTTCGGGCGATAATAATGGAGGAGTTTCATCAATCGAAGGCTGCATATTCGTTATACGAGACGAAAGGTCGGTCTTCCCGTTTACAGAACCCGGACTTTCTTTTTTGTCTGTTGGAACCTGAATTTCATCAACCCGGTATTCTCCGGGCCGGCTTATTTTATCGCCAACAGTCACATTTTGTTTTTTATTTTCTACACCAGAATGAGTCACTTTATTTTCTGAAGTTGAATTCTCCGTGGTTGAATATGCAACAGCTTTTGCAACGGAGTGTTCACCATCTCTTTCATCAACGTTCGATTGTGATGAAGCTAAAGGAACATTCTGTTTATCCAGCTTCTGCTGGTCTGTCTTTTCTGCTGAAATTTGAGACACACTTTCCATCTTCAAAAGAGCTTGCCCAAGTTTCTCAATCGTTTCTTGCGTTTCTTGGTTCTTTTGAGTCTGGTTTTTTTGATAAAGAATAAAAGCTGTTTCTACATCAGCCAAACGACGCCCCAAGGCCGTATCATCCAAATTTTTTATAGCAAGCGTCATAGCTGCATGAGCAGCCTCATTGGCAATTTCTTTTCTATCACCGAAATGATGACCAATCACCTGCTCTAATTGAGCAATTCGATCTACCAACTCATGCCGCAATTGTTTAAATTGCCCAGAATGTTCATCCGGCCCAAGCACATCCACAGAAGAAACAGAAGTATGACTTCGTGCAAATGGGTTTTCAAACTTAATAGGACTAAAAATTTGAGATGGTTGACCCAACATATTACGATCTTCCCCTTGAGACACCTCATTCGCAAGAGAAGACCTAGTTCCTAAAAATTGAGTTTCTAATGGTTGTGTTTCTTGTGATTGACCAAATCCAAAATCAGCTGGAGAAAGAGTTGATGAAAGATCTGAAGCAGATGCAGCACCATTTACCTTCCCCTCTTCATCTCTCACATTTTGCAAAGGAGAACCCGCAATCTCTGATGATTGAGTATTCAAAGGATGGGGGTCCAATGGCGCATCACCCCATAACAACACTTTTTTAGGCTTTTTTAGTTCTTCCTGCAGAGGAGAGCCAGCAAGCACTTCTTCAGAAATTGATTGAGATCTTTGAGACTTTGCTAAACTATCATTTGGATCTAAAGAGTGCCGCTCATTAAAATAATCGCGCACCTCATTTAGAACTTCACTATATGGTTGAAGCATGTCAAGCGGTTCGGAAACTTGAAACTTATCCTCTTTTTCGGCACCTGATACATTTGCTGTTTGCGAAAGTCTGTCTTCTAAATTCTGTTGAGAGGCATGAACAGAATTGTCTGTTGTAGCTCTTGCTGCTTGCTGATTTTCAACCTTATTTGTTTGAAGAGAGTTAGTTTGACTATTGAGATCTGACAAGTCGTTTGGCTGTTCCGAAAATTGCATTTCAGGTTGAGACGAACTAAATTGAGAAGAGTTTACCGCTGATTGTGCCGAGTGAAGTGTAGTTTGGTCATTTTCTTTCTGAGCCAATAATTCATTAGGAGATCCGTCAGTCATAATCGCATTGATCCGACCAAGGATATTTTCCAGCTGGGAAGAACTAGCCGTTTCATCAAACTCAGCATGAGGTTCAGAGGTTTGCATCTCTTGAGACAAAGAGAGGTCTTTATTATTTTGTTTTGGTTGAAACGACATTTCGTTACCCTTGAATTAATCTCAGACGTTAAAACGCCACGAACTCACTCAGAACTAAATATCGAAATCACAACCTACAAAACGTCGTTCTTTCTATACAAACTCAAACACTCATGAACTTTAGATTTATAATTTAGTGCAAATCACAAATGCTTTATATTCAACCTAAAGTTCAAAAAAGAATGATCCAATATGGGTAAACCAATGAAAAGTATAAGTTACTTAAAATAAGAAACCCTAATCAACAGAAAAGGAATCAAAAACATAGCTACCTAAATGAGATATGTGATTCACCCCTTTGTAGCATCCCCTAATTTGTGAAAAACGGTGCGAAAAAATAAAAAAACAACAAAAATGCAACTGATTTTGCCAAAAAACTCTATTTTTTTTAAAAAACCGAAAAAGAAACATCTTTCATACTTATGATCACTCATTAAAATAAGACTGAAACTTCAGCTTAAATGTTATCATAGAGACCCAAGACCATGCCCCTCATTCTGCCATATCACTCAAAAACACAACTACCTATCAATTCAACGCAGCGATTTTCCTTAAAACGAAAAATTCTTGGTCTATTGATCATATTTGCCTGCCTCACACCACTAAACGGAGCATTAGCAGAAGAAATTGATAGTCGTTACACTATGATTGAGAGTAAAAACGGCATCATCCGTCTAGATAAAAAAACGGGCTCAATGTCCAATTGTAAAAAATCAACAAGTGGATGGGCTTGTCGCCCTATCAAAGAAACAAAGGATGCAGATAAACAAACGGAGCAAGTCGTTAAACCAAATAACAATGATGAGCTCTTCTCGGAACTTCAAAAAGCAAATGAAGCCCTTGAAAAAGAAAATCAAATTTTAAAACAAAAAATTGCAAACCTGGAACTTGGAATAATAGAAGAACCAACTAAGAAAAAATTAAAACTACCTACGGACGAAGAAGTGGATGAAGCGATCACTTATATGGAAAAAATGATCCGTAAATTCGGTGGCGCGATGAAAAGATTACGCGAAAAACACCCAGACCTACCAGGTACTGAATTGTAAATTAAAACGCTCCACGTCAACAGCAACCTTATCTGACTAATCGGAATGACTTGTACCGGGCCACTAATGAGCAATTACGACAGGGGCATTAAGCTCGGTTGCTGGTGGGCAACTGAAAGAGCATTTAATCAAACACTTCCCGTGGTGCGACGTGGCATAGCCAATCGTAACAAACGTTCATAAAGCGCCTCACCACCTGGTGTGCGAATATCAAGTAAGACTTCCATATCCGCACCATTCGGTTTTGGACCAATAAGCGCCCCCAAAACACTGCAAAAAAAAGATAAAATGATAAGCGCCATAGCGCACTCAAATAAGCTAAAGTTCAATGCAGCATTAGTTAAACCAAAATTTGTGAGAAAAAGAGCAGCACATCCCCCAATCAAACCAGACAAAAGCCCAGAAACAAACCCAAACTTGGTCATCCTATTCCACCAAATGCTTAAAATTAATACAGGAAAAATGCCACAAGCACACAAAACCAGACCTGATAGAAACAAAGCAAATCCACTTATTTCGACATATAACGCACCCCAAATTAAACCCAGAGTAACCAAAACAATCATTAAACGTGTCCAAAGCAAATTACTCAATCCAATAACATCAGATTCCATCTCAGATTTTTGAAAATGTAAGTCTCTAGAAAGCAATTTTGATAAAGTCATTAAGCGACCAACAAAGCTTGCCATAGCTGCTGCCATGAGAGCAGCAAAACTAAGAGATTGCATTGTCTCATTTAATCCAGCAACAACAGGCAACCCCAACAAACCGACATCTCGCATAAACAGAAATTCAGAACCAGCAATCTGCCCATCATTATTGACATCTTTTACACTCAACAAACCCAAACCTTCTAATTGCTGTACCCATTGAGGTAAATCTCCAACAAGAAACTTGGTCTCAGGGCTAAAAATCATATATTGCAAAAAGATCGTACAAGCCGGTATTGAGAGGATAATCAATCCAACAAGAGCAACTGCCCACGCAAAACTCTTACGCGCTTGAAACACAGTTAACGTCATGGTTGATCGAAGTAATATGGAAGGCGTTGCCGCTAGCCCAAATGCAATCACCACCATCATAAGAAATTTATCGAGCCCTGTTAAAGCCCGCTCTCCTCCAATAAACGGTATAGATAAAGCTTGATAATCATCCTTCAAAAGAGCGGACCACTGGTTTATTTTCAATTCCCCCGGATCAGAAGAAAGCCTATCCCCAACACCAGCTTGAAAATTAGAGATCTCATCAATCAAACTTCCATAAGTCATTTGCGCCAATGGCAAATTGGTCAATTTCAGCGAAACAATAATTAAAGGAATGATCAGGCCTAACAGCACAACAATAGCTAAAGCACATTGCGCCCACCCCATAGACCTCACACCACCAGGCAACAAAACACACAAAGCCAAAACCAGAACTAACAGCAAGGTAAAATCACTTGAGAGCCCAAAAACCAAAGGCCCCATGAATTTTAAAAAGCTTAGCTCCGCAAAAGCAAATAGTAAAACAGGTCCGATTAAAGCAAGAGCTGCAAGAAACCCAACAAAACGGCTACGAAATCTCACTTCAAAAAATGAAGGCAAAGTATAAACACCCGATTTTCGAATATATGAAGCCAGGAAAAAACCCGATATTAGCAAACCGCCCAAAAGTCCAAACAACAAACCATACGCATCCATCCCAAGAAAAAAGATAGCTCCAGTAAAGCCTGAAAGGCCGGCTCCACCAACAGTGAGAATAAATAAAACAAATCCATTTAACCCAGCTGGAACACGCCGGCCAGAAACATAAAAATCTTCACTTTGGTTGGTCATCGTTGCCAAAGAAATAACAACAGAGAGAAAAAATGCAGCACCGGTTAAAGCATAAAGAATATACTCATCTATAATTTTCATATGCTCTAAAATAAGTAAAAACACGACAAGTCCAATAAAGACGGCCGTGAAAATTCCATAATAAACACCAAGAAGGGGGTTAACTGTTCTCTGGCGAGCATACATATCAAAAGTCTCTCTTATAAATCTTCATCAGCACCGAAATGTGCATCTATCTGATCTTGAAAACTAGCAAACCAAAAAACAATTCCAATAGAAAGTAACACTAAAAATTGTCCAGTAATTAAAACACCAAGAGGAAACCCAAATAAGCGAAATTCATCAAGCAGGTGAGAAAAAATAAGACCAAATAAATTTGCAAGAAAACAGATCAAAGCCAATACAACAACCAGACGCCTTGTCGCGGCCCAATAAGGCCAAAATCTTTCATTTTCCATCATAACAAACCATCCTCAATTTAACTTGAAGGTAAAATCCAAAAAGTAAAGGTCAACAATAGTTATATGCCTGACATAACAAAAGAGCATATTCTCTTTTAATATTAATCCTTTATAATTTTACATTGCCCTAAATTATCACTGCCATTTTTCTTAAAAGAATGATAAGAAAAGAGAATAAGACTGTCAGATGGCACTAATAAACCAGCAATAAAGGGAATTATATCATGGGAATGCTAGGTGAATTCAAAGAGTTTGCTCTAAAGAGTAATTTTGTGGATATGGCTACAGGTATCGTAATCGGCGGGGCTATTGGCACAGTCGTCAAATCACTTGTCTCAGATATCATAATGCCACCAATCGGCCTTGCTTTAGGCGGAATTGACTTTTCAGAACTAGCAATAAAATTGCAAGATAAAGTTGGTGATAAACCTGAAGTTGCAATTAAATACGGCTCATTCGTCAATAATCTAATCAGCTTCCTCATCATCATGGCAGCAATCTTCATGATCATTAAAGTGATTAACACTGCAAAAGCTCAGTTTGAAAAAGAAGAAGAAGAAAAAGCATCAGAGCCACCACGCAATGAAGTTTTGCTTGAAGAAATTCGCGATCTATTGAAAAAATAAATCAAAAATCCAGTTTAATTATTTTAAAAACGCAGTTGAGGCCTCAACTGCGTTTTTTCTTTTTTATCACTCTATTCTCAAATATTATCTAGACTAGTGAATTCAAAAAAACGAAAGTGAATATCCACCAAATTGGCTCTTACAAAAAGCAGTTAATTTATGAGTTTACGGCTGAATAGAATTATTTCGAAAAGAGACACCCATGCCTACATATAATTACACCTGCAAAACTCATGGCACTTTTAGCGCTCAGGCCCCAATGGCTGAGTTTGATGCCCCTCAAAACTGCCCAACCTGCCAAAAACCAGCAGCAAGAGACCTAATCTCAGCACCGCAAATTTCCACCAATGGCGGCCGCCCAAAAGCCAACCAATCAGGCGGAGCTACTGGCCGCAAAGTAAAACACGCCCCCGGCTGTCCTTGTTGCTCATAAGCTTATTTTCTAGACAAAAACTTACAAATAATAATTCACAAGTATAAAACCAGATAAATAAAATATATTTAAAATTGAATACATAAATTATTAGAGTTTTACTTGGAAATAGTTTGATAAAAAAGCATTAACCAAACAAATTATATATATATCAAAACTTATCTGCCAGAGTTCACACGTTAGGCAGAGGTGTTTTAGTGATGAATTTTCTATTTAGTTTTCAAGGACGCATTGGTCGCCTTCAATGGTGGCTCGGGCAATTAGCTGTAATATTTGGGTTAATATCCATATTTAAAATTATAATAAACTCAGGTAATGCATACATCAATGACCTGAGCAAAATGTTAGTTCTTAAAGAAAACATATTCTTTCTTGAGGAAGGGGAACTCAACACAAACTTCATAATTTTTATTATTATAATCTTAGTATTAAGCACTTGGATCAACACAGCTTTAACTGTGAAACGATTTCATGACCGCAATAAAAGTGGTTTATGGTGTTTCATAATTTTAATTCCATACATTGGAAGCATCTGGCAGTTAATAGAATGCGGATTTTTAGCCGGCACTGTAGGCACCAATGAATATGATGCCCTCAAAAAATATCAAAGTAATTGGTCGCAAAATGAATATAATGAAGAAACTCGAGAAACCAGCAATATAGATGAAGCCATTACTCAAAGAATAGCCGAACGCAAATATCAATCCATTACAACAGCTAATACAATAAAACCAACCAACAACAACAAACCAGCATTTGGCAAACGCACATAATAATTCATGAAACTGTCAAAGAGATCCAAAAATCATACAACAAATTTGAAATTATTATAGAAAAATATAACTAACCTGGCTTAGCCAGTGGTGCCGCTGGGGAGAATCGAACTCCCGACCTCACCATTACCAATGGTGCGCTCTACCACTGAGCTACAGCGGCTTATAAAGCCGAAAATCGCTAAAATAGCGTCAAAATTTAAGGTTTTTTCATCAGGTTGCCGGACACTGCCACAGCTCAAAAAATCTTTCAAGCCCCGAAAAGCTCTATTCTTTTGAAAAGACACTTAACAAGTCCCCCTAGATCAGCGTATAACCGCAAAATCAAACATTCAAAAGCAACTATTTATACAAAATTGATAGTTAAATGAGATGACAAACAATAGTAAAAATGCAAACGATCGAGAAAATCGTTTAAAAAACAATTTGAGATCAAATTTGCAGAAACGCAAATCGCAAATTCGTGCCCGCAAAACTGAAGTAAATTCTAAAGAAGATAGCCCTAAAGAAGATAGCAAAGACACCAAAGAATAAGCCCAGCTTGATTTTAGACGACGAATAAAGCACAAAGCTGCAAAGGTCACAGTAAGAATGACTTTATGCAAATGCCAGCCGCGGTTTCTTGTCAAAAATTGAAACCTAATCTCGCCAGTTGCTTTTGCAGATGCCTGCGACGGTTGCTGGTAAGCAATTGAAGCAAAAAAGTCAACCGAAGGAGCATCAAGGCGGATGCAGGGCCGGTTTCTAGTGGCAAACCTGAAGGCCCAACTAAAAAGAGTGGGCATCTGAAACCTGATTTGGCCCGGTTGCTTGTGGGTAACGAATAGAACACAAAAATGCGACGGTTGCTGGTAGGCAACCGAAGGAGCATCAAAAGAAAGAGAATACAGAATGGATAAAATTGAAATCACCGGTGGCAATGAGCTCAATGGTAAAATTCAAATTAGCGGCGCAAAAAATGCAGCCCTTCCATTGATGATCACCTCTCTGCTCACTCCCGATACACTGACACTAAAAAACGTTCCAAACCTAAGAGACGTCAATCAACTAAAAAAAATTCTCGGCAATCACGGAACTGACCTCACTGTCGAGGGCAAACGCGCCAATGGCAATAAATATGCAGGTGAAACTTATCACCTAACAGCCAGAGATATCGTTGACACAACAGCACCCTATGAAATGGTTTCTACCATGCGTGCAAGTTTCTGGGTACTAGGCCCCATTCTAGCACGTTGTCATGAAGCTAAAGTATCCTTACCAGGTGGCTGCGCTATTGGCACGCGCCCTGTTGACCTTCACTTAGCTGGCTTAGAAGCACTCGGCGCACAAATCGAACTTGAAGATGGCTATGTGATTGCCAAAGCACCGGGCGGTCTAAAGGGTGGACATGTCCGCTTTCCTAAAGTCTCAGTTGGCGCAACAATCAATGTCCTCATGGCTGCCACATTAGCCAAAGGTGAAACAATTATTGAAAACGCGGCAACTGAACCAGAAATTGGTGATGTTGCAAATTGCCTTGTTAAAATGGGCGCCAAGATTGAAGGCATCGGTCGCAAAACCATGCATATTCAAGGCGTGGAAAATTTAGAAGGTGCTGTACACAATGTCCTCCCCGATCGGATTGAAACAGGAACCTTCATGATGGCTGTTGCTGCCACAGGCGGTGAAGTCGAGCTTTTAGGTGCCGTACCAGATACTCTAACAGCCGCGATTGAAGTGCTACGTGAAGCCGGCGTATCCATAACAGAAACGCCAAATGGCCTATTGGTCAAGCGCGCCGATGATACAATTAAACCAGTACATATTGAAACCCAGCCTCATCCAGGTTTCCCAACTGACTTACAAGCACAGCTCATGGGGTTAATGACCATAGCTGACGGTCGCTCAGTTATTCGTGAAACCATTTTTGAAAATCGCTTCATGCATGTTCAAGAGCTTGCCCGTCTAGGTGCTAATATCAGCCTAAATGGAGACACAGCCATTGTTGAAGGCGTAAAAGAATTACGCGGCGCACCTGTTATGGCCACAGATTTAAGAGCTTCGGTCTCTCTAGTAATAGCCGGCCTGGTCGCACAAGGTGTCACAACTGTAAACAGAGTGTATCACCTGGATCGTGGGTTCGAGCGAATTGAAGAGAAACTCGGCAATTGCGGCGCTAAGATCAATAGGGTCAGTGATTAAAATTAATATTAGCTAAGAGCAAATCAATGCCAGAGACATCAAAACCGTTAAAACTTATTGCCCTGGATGCTGAAGACTTAGAAGTCATTTCGGCTCATTGTCAGGACGCCGTTTTACGTCTTGATGATATCGGGTATGTAAAAAAAAATCGCCGTTTCGCGATCATTCTCAATCGCTTTGACTGGGAAACAGCATTAAAATCTGGCAAAGGCCATCAATTAAGACGGCGGCGAACAGCTCTGCGTTTTGAATGCGTTGATCAAGCCGAACACATCAACCTCAAAGCCAAGCAAAAAGATCATACACTTAAATTACTTGCGATTAACTTTGAAGAAAAAGAAACACCATCAGGTGTTTTATCGCTTATTTTTTCTGGCGACTGCGAAATAAAACTATCCGTTGAATGCATCGAGATAGAACTCAATGACCTGGGCGCCATGTGGGAAACGAAAAATTTGCCCGATCATAAATTATAAAATTTCAAACTTTGCTAAATGAATTTTTTAAATAGCAATTAAACTACAAAAATTTTGACTGAAAGTATGGAAACTATGGTAGCGCGCCTAAACAACCAGGACACTGAGTTTGAAAAACAATTTCAAACCCTTTTGAATGCCAAGCGCGAAAGCGCGGCAGATGTGAATGAAGCTGTTGGCGACATTATCAAAAACGTCCGCTCCAATGGTGACAAGGCTCTTTTTGAACTCACAGAGCGCTTTGACAAACAAGATTTAAGAACATCAGGCCTCGCCATCACCAGTGAAGAAATTGAAGCGGCTATTAAAAACGTTGCACCAGAAACAATGAAAGCCCTTGAGCTCGCAGCAGAGCGCATTGAAAGCCATCATAAAAAACAGCAGCCTGAAAACCAAAGATACACAGACGAACTCGGTGTCGAACTAGGATACCGCTGGAGCGCAGTCTCGGCTGCAGGTCTCTATGTGCCAGGTGGCACGGCCTCTTACCCAAGCTCAGTTTTAATGAATGCCATCCCTGCTAAAGTTGCCGGTGTTGAAAGGTTAGTGATGGTTGTCCCAACCCCTAACGGCATCACTAATCCGCTTGTACTAGCCGCTGCCAAATTAGCTGGCATCACAGAAATCTACCGCATTGGCGGCGCCCAGGCGATCGCGGCTTTGACCTATGGCACTGAAACCATAAACCCAGTTGATAAAATCGTCGGCCCAGGCAACGCATATGTAGCAGCAGCCAAACGACAGGTTTTCGGAACCGTTGGCATCGATATGATCGCCGGGCCTTCAGAAGTTTTAATCATTGCCGATAAAAACAATAATGCAGATTGGCTTGCAGCAGACCTGCTTGCTCAAGCTGAACATGATGTCGCGGCTCAATCTATTTTAATAACTGATGCACCAGAGCTAGCAACAGAAGTTGAAAAAGCCGTTGAATCCCAGTTAAAAACATTAGCGCGTAAAGACATCGCAGAAAAAGCCTGGCAAGATTTTGGGGGCATCATCCTTGTTGATGATTTAGAAAAAGCAGCTGAACTTTCTGATCGCCTGGCACCAGAACACTTAGAGCTTGCCTTAGATGATCCTGAAACAATGTTTGAAAAAATCAAACACGCAGGCGCCGTATTCATTGGCCATCACACACCTGAAGCAATAGGTGATTATGTGGGTGGTTCAAATCATGTGTTACCAACAGCACGCTCAGCACGCTTTTCATCTGGATTAAACGTATTAGATTTTATGAAAAAGACAACAATTCTCAAATGCTCTGCAGAAGGTTTACGAGCTCTTGGCCCATCTGCTATCACACTTGCTGAAGCTGAAGGGTTAGACGCACACGCTCGTAGTGTTTCAATTAGAATGAACTAAAGCTCAATCCGGCCGGAGTTAATCGAGGATTGGAAGAATTGTGCGGAAAAATTTAGAGCATTTTATCTAAATAAAGGAATGCTTTAAGCCTTTAATTCACGTCTGAAATATGAATACTTTTCTTCTGTTGCAGGTCTGTCCCTGACAGGGCATAAAGAAAGGGATGAAAATAAAGGTTTAAAATAATGAGCGATGACGCAAATACAAATACAAATTGCTTATTTGATATCATTTTGGATGAAGACACCATTCGCCGAAACACGCCAGATATCGACCATGAACGTGAAGTAGCCATCTTCGATTTATTGGAAGAAAACTATTTTGAATTAGCCCCAAGAAATGGAAAACCATCGGTATCAGGCCCGTTCATCCTCACCTTATCCCTGGTTGAAAACCGCCTGTTGTTTCACATTGCTGATCAGAAAAATAATCATCTAGTAGCGCACACACTCTCATTATCTCCGTTTAAAAAGACAATCAAAGACTATTTCTTAATCTGTGAGAGTTATTTTGAAGCTATAAAAACAGCAACGCCCCAGCGCATCGAAGCCATTGATATGGGCCGCAGGGGCCTTCATGATGAGGGAAGTGAACTATTGATTGAACGCTTGAAAGACAAAATCCTACTGGACAAAGCAACATCCCGCCGACTTTTTACACTCATTACGGCCCTCCACTGGAAGGGCTAATTTATGAGCGGCGCCAGTCCACAAGCTCGTCCACAGGCCATTCTCTTTGTTTGCACTGAAAATGCAATCCGCTCCCCCATGGCAGCAGCGCTCTATCAACAAACTTATGAAAATGAAAGCTATGTCCAGTCGGCCGGTATCCGCGCCGGACAAGTCAATCTCTTTATGCCTGTGGTCATGAAAGAAGTAGGCATTGAGTTAGATAACCACACCCCGCAAACCCTAAATGACTTACAAGATAGTTTATTCGATATAATTGTTACTCTGAGCCCAGAAGGCCATCACCAAGCCATGGAACTCACAAGAACCATGGCCGTAGATGTTGAATATTGGCCAACAATGGATCCAACTTTGGTTGATGGCAACAGAGAACAAAGACTAGACGCTTACAGAGCCTGCCGCGATACATTAAAAAAGAAAATTAAATTACGTTTTGATACCCCCATCGACGCATAAGAGATCAAAAGAAAAACGACCTCAACACCAATAATAAAAAGATCACAAAAGTGACCAGACATATAGAATTGTGGGAAAATCAGTGAAAACAAATCAAACTCTTCTCATTTCCTCCCCTTTTTTCCCTTATTATCAAGCGAAAGAGACAAATTGTTCACCAGACTGCAATTGAACACTTGATTTTATACGCGTGAAGAAGGAAACTCCGGCGCAACAACCATTTATCAAGAAATGAAGGAATTTATGGCAAAAGAAGAACTACTAGAGTTTCCCGGCATCATTACCGAACTCCTACCGAATGCAACCTTTCGAGTAAAGCTTGAAAACGATCATGAGATTATCGCTCACACAGCAGGCCGCATGCGTAAAAACCGCATTCGTGTACTCGCAGGTGACAAAGTTCTTGTCGAAATGACACCCTACGATTTAACAAAAGGTCGCATCACATACCGTTACAAATAAACAAGTAACAAATGCAGCGATCAAATGATTTAAAATGCGCGGTTGCTTGTGGGCAATCTGAAGTGCAACTAAAATGCTCCGTTGTTTTTTGTGGTTGCTGGTAGGCAACTAAAACACAGAAATGACAACCTGAAGCGCAACTAAAAAGAGCCGTTGCTTATTGCGGATGCTTTGTGGGCATCTGAAGCAAAAAAAGAAAGCTCTAGTGACAAATTGAGGATGGGTTTGTGGTTGATTTTTCAGCAATTAAACGCCTAGGGCAAAACAAGCAACCAGCTGTTATAAATCCTGACGGTGCAAACAGCCTTGTACTGGCATCAGCGTCTCCGCGCCGTTTGGCTATTTTAGGTCAGGTCGGCATCGAGCCTGATGCATTGCGACCAACATCAATTGATGAAACACCTCATAAAACAGAACCACCTCGTGCTTATGCAACGAGAATTGCCAAAGAAAAAACAATGGCAGCTCTAAAAATTATTGATGAAGAGCCCGAACTAGCAGGCTCATTTATCTTAAGTGCAGATACTGTCGTAACAGTCGGGCGCCGCATTCTAACAAAGCCAGAACTCGTTGAAGAAGCAGCCAGCATGCTACAATTGCTCTCTGGCAGAGCTCATCGAGTTTATACAGCTGTTTGTTTGGTCACTCCCTCACGTAAAATCCGCCAGCGCATAGTTGAAACAAGAGTTCGTTTCAAACACCTCTCACCAGAAGAAATTGATTGCTACCTCGTCTCAAATGAATGGCGTGGCAAAGCAGGTGGTTATGCAATTCAGGGGATGGCAGGTGCTTTTGTCGAGCGTCTTGTTGGCTCATACACAAATGTAGTTGGTCTCCCATTAACAGAAGTCATTAAAATGCTTCGTGCAGAAGGTTATCCGGTTACCTATCACTGGATGAAACGCGCCGGCAGAGACCTTGAGTGATCATCTTTAAAATAGCAATCACCATTTTAAGACCTCTAAGTGCGCCTCACGTTACAATCAACGCACACAAGTCAAACCGATTTATTTGAATAATAAAGATGGCAGATAAAGATTCTTGATTAAAATGACGAATAAAGAAAAAAAAATTCCAAAATGTTCAATCTGCGATGAACCAAGATCAGAAAAATACCGCCCATTCTGTTCAAAACGATGCGCTGACTTAGACCTCAATAAATGGCTCACCGGTCAATATGCCATTCCAGTAGAAGAAGAAGAACCAGATGATTACGATCGAGCCATCAGCCAGGCAAACGCTCTTTCAAATAAACCAGATGACAATAAAAAACTAAATTAAATCAGCAGCTTAAGCAGAATAATTCTCAAATCGGCGCAAAGCTGTAATCTCTCCACCACCATTGATGCGAATTCTTTGAACCGCAGCTTCTAACGGCTCAATGGCAACAGCCATATGATGAGCATTGGAATGAAGCAATTGCTTTTGATCAATCATCACACCAATATGCCCTTTCCAAAACACCAAGTCCCCGCGTTTCAACTGAGAAAGCTCAGTGGTGTCATTTAACAAATCACCAAGAGATGCAGCTTGTAAGTCACTGTCCCGTCGACTAAATTGACCAGTCGCCAACAATCCGATTTGAATAAGCGCTGAGCAATCAAGCCCAAGAGAGGTCCGGCCTCCCCATAAATAAGGTGTGCCTAAAAACCGTTCGGCAACAGCAACAAAGTCAGGATCGACCTCATTCTCCGGCACCAAATGAGAGTGATAAACATAGCCCTTATCAGCTAACTCACAAAAATCTCCATCGCGGTCAATCACGGCAACAGGGCTCATCATCGAAATTAAAGCAATGGGGGGTGACTTGAGATTTGCCTCTTCATAAATAAAAGTTCGCAAAGCCGAAACCCGGTGCGTCGGTTGAAGTTGGCCAGGTGACAACGCCTCTAATGGCAAATAACCAACATAGTCATCTGTTAAATTTTGCCCCCAAGCCCATCCATCTCTGATCTCAAAAATCCGAACAGCTTCACCAAAGAGAGCTTCAGTTTGCAACTCACCGTCAAAGCTAGGTTGACTAAATAATGGCACACTATCTCTATGCACATGAGATAAGTCTCCCGGAACATATCGCTCAGCCTGTACTTTGTCAGACAATCGTTCATCAGCCAAATCAGCCCGGTACGCATGAATACGAGGATCAAGTTTTTTCATTTATTTATACTTCTTTTCCAAATAATCAAAAACAGCACGCGCCACTTGCGGCTCACCGCCAATAGGTTTTCCCGGAAGCGCTTTTGGTGTCCACCCATAAATATCAAAATGAACAAACCGCTTCGCATTCTCAACAAACCGACGCAAAAACAAACCAGCTGTTATAGAGCCAGCAAATGGCCCACCCGAAATATGATTTACATCTGCAATCTGTGAGTTCAACCACTTATCATATGGCTGCCAAAAAGGAAGCCGCCACATATAGTCCAAAACTGAGCGACCACTTTCCTCAAGGCCTTGAGCCATTTCATCATCATCAGTGTAAAACGGTGGCAAGTCCGGCCCCATTCCAACCCGAGCTGCACCAGTTAAAGTCGCAAAACAAAACAGCTCATCAACGTGGCTATCATCTGCGAGCGCCAAAGCATCAGCCAAGACCAAACGCCCTTCAGCGTCTGTATTATCAATTTCAACTGTTAAGCCCTTGCGGCTTGGCAAAACATCTCCGGGGCGAAAAGCATTGCCAGAAATATTATTTTCAGCAATTGGTAATAAAACCCGCAAATTCAAAGGAAGCTTAGCGCCCATCACCATAGATGCAATTGACAAAGCCGTTGCACTGCCACCCATGTCTTTCTTCATCAAATTCATCGAAGCACCGGGTTTCAGGTTTAAACCACCTGTATCAAAACAAATTCCTTTACCAACCAACGTAACAGTCGGATTAGATTTCTTACCCCAATTCAATTCAACCAACCGCGGCGCTTGAGTTGAGGCTCGTCCAACAGCGTGAATAAGTGGGAACTTCTTCACTAACAAAGCATCCCCTTTCACAACACTCATCTTGGCTTTGTTTTGCGCAGCAAATAATTTTATCCGTTCTTCAAATACATCCGGTCCTAAATCATTTGCCGGGGTATTAATCAGATCGCGCCCCAAATAAACTGATGTTAAAACATTGAATAATTTATCTGTATTTACGGCCTTAGAAAGTTTAAGAACCCGTGCTTCTTTTACAGCACTTGGTTTATAGTCATTAAATCGATACGATCCAAGCCCCCAAGCCAATGCAGCGTCAAACTGATCGGCTTCAGGCTTTTCTGCAAAGTCTCCATCAATATGATAAGCCCCTTCTGGCAACTTAAATGGCACGTCACCAAACAGATGATAAATCATTGGCTCATCTTTGGCCCCCAAACCAACCAGTGCTCCCTCAACAGAACCTGCTTCATCAAATAGCAACTCAACCTGACCAACCGTTCCAAGAAACGCCTTAACATCAAGGTATTTTTTTTGAGCACTGCTAAGACCTTTAACAAAGGATGAACAATCTTCTTTATAGACTGCATAAATCGGTGTTGTTTTCTTACGAGAACTAGCCTCAAGAAAGAGGTCCTTAACCTGCGTATCAGTCATATACTTGCCTTTCAAACAATCTCTCAGCTCAAAAATAGTTTCAAAGCCCACATCAGAGACAGATAATATTTACAAATACTTAATTGCCAGCCTCACCCAAAAAGTACAAGGGCAGACAAACTTTTTTTTTATAGTTAATCATTTGTTGACCGATGTCCCATAAATTAACGGGTGTAGAGTTAATTGCATAGTAAGTGGAAGTAAAAAATGAATACCTATCAGACACCCATCTTAAGCTTTAGAGGCCATGTGAAACATGGGCTTCTAATCGCAGTCCTATCAACCTTAGGTCTATCCGGTTGTGCAACAAGCTATAAAGACACTGATCCAAGGTACACTCACTCCCTTACGCAACAAAAAGAACTAGATCATTGGCAGAAAAAATACAAAGCCGATAAAAAAGATAGCGCGAACGCAATTGGTTTTGCCAAAGCCTTAGTTAAAACCAAACAAGAAAACCGCGCACTCGACGTTCTGGAAACAGCTCACAATCAAAACCCAAGTGACAAACATTTAACCAGTGAATATGGCCGCGTTGCTTTAATGGCTGGTGAAAACAAATTAGCCAGCAATCTTTTAAAGGACGCAAGCAAAGGTACTAAGGCTGATTGGAAAATTCTTTCTGCCAAAGGAGTGCTAGAAGCACGCGCTGGTAAAAATAAAAATGCGATTAGATATTTCAAACAAGCATTAAAACATAACCCACGCCAGGCCTCTATTTTAAATAACCTTGGTTTAGCCTATGCCGTCACAGGCAATTATAGACAAGCTGAAAAATACTTAAAACAAGCTTTGTGGGATTCACGCCATATACGTCAAGTCAGACAAAATCTAGCGCTTGTCTATGCTATGCAAGGCAAAGTAAAAGAAGCTGAAGCCATCGCTTTACAGCCATTACCTAAGAAGTATAAAAAAGTGTCATCAGCAGCTCAACATGTTCGCAAAAAACCAGTTGCACTAAATAGCTTCAATACAAAAGTGATACCAAATAAAAAGTAAATCTTAAAAACTTTTTTAGAATAATTCATTCCCATTGGGAAAAAAGCAGCCCTTCACTGAAAACAAAGTGAAGGGCTGTTTTTTTGTGTTTTTTATAAAATGAAAAAATGAGATTTGAATAAAAATTCTTATCCAAAATCTTTGAAAAAACTAACGGCAAAATTATTCACTAAAGTTGTTTTCGCAATATATTAGGTGAATTTAAGGAAGCTCTTTTTTATCGCCTCTTAGGTATTAACAACTCAAGCCCTCAGTGCTGGAAAATCAGCTGAGTTCTCTCTTTTTATAAATTTAAAGAGGGCGTATTAAATTCGGTCTATAAAAAATGAACTCTAACCAAATTAATTTTCACAAGCACCTCAGGTACCAGGTAAATTTCCTGACTATTGCAAAACTTTTTCAAAGAACTGTGGCTTAATCCGGCGAGTCATACCAACTTCCTTCCAGCCATTCAAGGCAACAGGTGCTGAACTTGTTGCAAGTAAAGAACGCCGGTGCAAACCTTTGTGAGCAAAACTCATAACATCAGACCAGATCTTTGCAGGCAAACCACCACCAGTAACTTTCTTCATGGAGGCCCCATTATCATTACCAACCCACACGCCAGTAATATAATGACCGCTATAGCCAACAAACCATCCATCTTTAAACCGCTGTGTAGTGCCAGTTTTACCAGCAATATCATGGCCATTTAACTTTGCTGTCCGGCCAGTACCTACTTTTAAAACCTGCCGCATCATTTTATTCATTTGGTTCACATGGGTAGCCCTGACCACTTGCCCCATTGTTGCTTTTTTATGCTTATAAAGCACACGGCCACTAAAGGTTCGAATAGATTTAATCACGTAAGGAAATACACCGCGCCCACCATTTGCAAATGGCACGTAAGCCGAGGTTAATTCCAATACGGACTGCTCTGCCGTGCCCAGTGCTAGCGAGAGATCCTTTTTCATCTCTCCCCGCAAACCTAAACGACGAGCCGTCTCTATGGTCTTGGCAACGCCAACAGTGCCCATCAATTTAACAGCAACAACATTACTCGAATGCGCGAGAGCCGTACTTAATTTAATTTGCCCGCGGTAAATATTCTTGTAATTTCGCGGTTGCCACTTGTTAAAAGTTGTTGGTCGATCAAAGATCAAACTATTTGAATTAAACCCAGATTCCAAAGCAGCTAAATAAACAAACGGTTTAAAAGCTGAACCTGTTTGTCGGCGGCTTTTAATAGCCCTATTATATTGAGATTGTTGGTAATTTCTTCCACCAACCATAGCGCGCACAGCTCCATCAGGAGCCATCATCACAAGCGAAGCCTGCCGCACATTTTTCTTACGACCAAGCTTCGAAAGATAATAACCAACCCGTGCATCGGCTTTCATCTGAACAGCACGATCAATACTCGTTTCAATAATCAAATCAGATTTATAATCCGTGACATATTCAGGAACCAGGTCAGCAATCCAATCAACGATGTAATTTGAATTAATTGGCAAATGTCTTTTTCGCAATTGTGCTGGTGCAATCAAAGCTGTTTTCAAAGTCATTGGCGAAATATAACCAGATCGTTTCATCGCAAGTAAAACCAGTTTCGCCCGAGCCTTTGCAGCCTTGTAATTTGACTTAGGATTTAACCGAGACGGAGCCTTCAAAAGGCCGGCAAGCATAGCCGCTTCAGGCAATGTCAATTTCACCGCCCTCTTACCAAAATAACGACGCGCTGCTTGGTCAATACCAAAAGTCTTATGACCAAAATAAACTCGGTTTATATAAAGCTCTAAAATCTCTTGCTTTTCAAATTTAGCCTCAAGCCAAAATGACATGCCCATTTCTTGAAGTTTTCGGGTAATCGTTCTGTCAGAACTTAAAAATAAATTCTTTGCCAATTGTTGGCTAATTGTTGAACCACCTTGAATAAGACGACCTTTTCGCAAGTTAGAAATCATTGCCCGTGAAAAACCAATCGGGTCAAAACCATAATGGTTATAAAATCTACGATCCTCAATAGCAATGACCGCCTGGCTCACAAACTTAGGCAATTGCTCTAGTCTGACATAATCTTTCACCAAACCACGTTCAGCAATAACGGTTCCGTCTGAAGCCAAAACCTTAATCGCTTGCCCACGCTGTTTTAACCCCGCAACAAGTGGGTCAGGTAAAGTCACTGTGTAGAATAATAACAAACCACCTAAAGCAAGCGAGGCCCATAAAATTGTAACTGAGCCCCAATAGAGAAATGAAAACGCGGAAAATAAAGGACGCCCACTAGGTCCCCAACCATCACCATAAATTTTATTTTTATTTGAAGCAGACCGCTTTTTAGATCGTTTTGTTTTCTGAGATTTAAACAAACCAAAGGGAAAGAAATCAACGTCAACCATCTCAACCGATGAACGTGCAGTAGAACGACGCCCGGCTGTGTTGCTTGATCTTCTAGTTTGAGATTTGCTAGGAGAATGTACCTTGATCTTTCGACCGGACTGTTTTGAAGCCGTTCGCTTCACACCAGTTGAAACCTTCGGGGTACCCTGAAGTTTCTTTTTAGCTGTTTTTCGCCCATTCCCATTAGAAGGAGTTCTATTTGAACTAGCCTTACTAGAACCAGTTTTTTTACTGGTTTTTGCTCTCGGCTTTGGATCGTCTCCAAACCATCCCATAACTCTTACCCCAACCATAACGCGATACAATACATGGCCTTAAGTTACGGAATGAAACGCCCATTCATCCAATAAGACCGGATACAAAACATGAGAGAACTATAAAGAAAGGAATTTAAGAGCCAGTTAACTTTAAGAATAAATGAACAAAACATCATATAAAAATAAAGTTTAAAACAAAAAAACTGGCATCCCAACTTAACAGGACACCAGTTAAAACCAACATTTACAGCAACTTAACGTGACAGCAAGGATGAAATCGGCCACATAATTAGCGAAACAACAATCCGAGCTAACATCACAAAAAACATTAAGACCAGTGAAGCTTCTTCAATAATGTAACTATAACCGTTTTTAAAATGAATATAGCTTGGAGAATCTGGAATATAAGAATTAATACTCAATTTAACATATCCGGCAAAATGTAAAATCTGCTGAAAATGCCAAGGAAATTGAATGGCGACAAATAACAATAACAAGGCCCCTAAAAAGAAGGCAAAAATCAAGTTACCAATACTCATAAAAAAACGCGTCACAACAAAGTCCCCCAAATAATTGACTTATAATTTAAAAATCACATTCACAACCAAAGACGTAGAAATTACTTAATTCACCATAAACCATTACAAATCACAAAGTCTATTGCAAAACGAAAAGCAAGATTGTTGAAAACATTGCAGCGTCAAAAACCAACCCTATAAATTACTAAAACAATCCCAAGACTTTAGTTTCTTTTTACAACAAAAAACCGACGACCATCCGCTTCGCGTGTTTTCTGTGTCAAGTTCGTTCGTGCATGTGCAGGTTTTGAGAGCCCCACCAATTCTTTAATATCCTTCAAAATACTGGTAGCCTCAGCAAAATAAGAATGCCCTAACAAACTCGCATCAACACCTGTAGCGTCAATTGTGTCAATGTTATCAAGTACAATTAGATTTTCACCCGCATCACCTGCACGAGCATAACCTCCATGAACTTCGCGAGAAGTCTGCAAAGCACGGTCATCAGCCGATGCATAAAGGGTAGTGTTCTGAGAAGCTTCAACCAGCTTAGGCGCCAAATCATTGATGAAAACTTCAGCATCAATATCTGGAGCCGCTAAAATAATCTCTTTAAAGCGTTTTTTTAAGTCTGGCCGTTCAGACATAACACCAGCTACAGCGTTCGATAAAACTCTTGTTCCCATGGAATGAGCTACCAGATAAATATTATCGGCCTGTGTATCTGTTGCTATTTGGATCAAGAATTTCTTCAAATAAGAATATGACCATTTCGCATTCGTTTCATCATGAGTATATGACGTCAGAGTAATTTCACCGCGAGATGGCCAACTAAAAAAGATAGGCGCACCATCAAATTTCAAATCATGATGGATTTGAGCTGTCCGCCGAGCTGCATCTTTAAACGCCACATTATAACCATGCACAAACACAAACGCATTTTTACCAGAGGCTTTAGAAATCGTAGCATTAAGTTGTGCGGCCACACCACGCCAACTTAAACTATTCACTTTTTGCAAAACCACATGTTTTGTTGGGTTTTCACTAAATTCCATCTTCCACCATTTCGGCGCTTCAAGAGCTCCCGTTTTATGCGTCAAAGGAATTGCAATCTCACAAATTCCATAACTCATATCACCGCGAGTTTTACCATAAACTTTATTGGCTTCTGTCTCACCCGTTCTGTTTCTATTGGTACCGTAAAAGACCTTAACCCGGTGAAAGCCATCCTTTTCAGCTCGGTCAATTTCAAACTTACGTACTTTAGGTTTGGACGTTGTATGAGGTTTAGCCTTCGGTTTTTCAATCCGCATAGCTTCAGGAAGAGGTGTCGTCGCGACGATACCACCTTCTGGCATCTTATCTGGGTAATCAAGTTTAGATGGCGCTTCAATAGCTGCAATATCATCAGAATTACCCGGAGTTATCTCTTTTTCGCTGCTTTTAGGCATAGAAGTTATATCTTCAGCACTACAGGCACCTAATAATAAACCTCCACCCAATAGAAGGCATATCACCATAAAAAATCTCTGCCACTGCATTTAAATAACTCCCTCAAGACTCTCGGTAAAATGATAGTAAAATAAAATCGGCGCTCAACGCCATGAAACTGCAAACCAGCCCACACTATAGCCCTATAGTTAACCCGTAAAAAGTGAAATTAATTTGTCACCACCGCTTTCTATTAAAAAAAAGTACAAATAAAAAAAGTCCAGCTCTTTTCAAAGCCAGACTTCATGTAACTCACTAATTTAACTCGTATTTCAAGGCATATATTTAATTTCTAGCGCACCAAGCACTGGGCCAGATGCCCCAACTTGAGCCAAAAATATACAATGTTTACCATTCTTAGGTATAATCTTGTCTCTAGCGACTGTTAAATCAACACCATCTCTGCCAAAATCAGCCACCTTTTCAACACCAAGAACAATATTATGATAGGCAATAGTACGGCCCCTGTTCTCGCCTCGGCGAATAGCAACATTCGCCTTATCCTTCACCCAAACCATCCATAAAACAACACCCTGTGTTGAAGCAGCACCATCTGACCAAATACGAACTTTTTTATCTTCAATCTCCGTAAACTTCAGCTTAATCAATTTCGTACTTAATCTCTGCTTTGTTTCCTTAATCTTAGTGTTGATTTTATACTGGCTCGCTCCATTCATATGCTCAAGGCCATTAACAACCGCTTGCGGCGTATAAACAGATCCATCACCTCTTGTCCGTGCATAATTGCGCTGACGATCACTATTTGCTTTTTTGCCATAAGTATCGCGCCATCCAAGATAATCCCAATAATCAACTGAATAACTAAGAGCAATCACATTCGGAGCTGTTACATATTTCTCCAAAAGCACATCTGCTGGCGGACAAGATGAACACCCCTGGCTTGTAAAAAGCTCAACAACTGTGTTGGCTGGTTTTATCTTAAAAGTTGATAAAGCACTCTTTTCAGTCCCCTCAGCAAAACTTAAAGTTCCACTACCCAATATAAAAGAAAGACCAATAAGGCACTTTATAAAAATAGATCTCATTAGCATCCGCCAATTCTCCTGCTTTTCAAGTTAAAATCATTATAGCTGGTAAAAAGAAAAGCACATCTCAATTAGGCTCACATTTTCGCGAGAGCCAATTAATAGCCTCATAAACTAGACAAATATTCAAAAAAAAGTCCGGTACTTATCATAAAGTACCGGCTTTAAATTTTAAAAAGTTTATCAATCTAGTACGCCGCTACGCGTCATTGTTAATAGGCAACCTGAAGGAGCATTAAAAAAGCGCGGTTGCTTTGTGGGCAACTGAAGCACAAATAAAAGAGTTAAGCTGCCAAATTCCGTAACACATAATGTAAAATACCACCATTACGATAGTAAGATAGCTCATCTTCAGTATCAATACGGCAAAGCATAGCAACATCTTTGGTAGAACCATCCTCAAAAGTCACTTTTGCAACCAAGTTCGATCGCGGTGATAAATCTGTAAGCCCTTCAATTGAAACAGATTCTTTACCTGTCAGACCAAGAACCTGCCAATCTTCATCTGATTTTGCAAATTGCAATGGCAGCACCCCCATACCAATCAGGTTAGAGCGGTGAATACGTTCAAAACTAGATGCGATCACAGCGCGAACACCGAGCAAACGTGTGCCCTTAGCGGCCCAGTCACGACTAGAGCCTGTACCATATTCTTTACCTGCAAAAACAACCAAAGGTTTACCCTCACTTGCATAGCGCATAGCGGCATCATAAATTGACATTTCTTCACCTGATGGATGGTGAATAGTTACACCACCTTCAGTGCCAGGTACCATCTGGTTTTTAATGCGAATATTAGCAAACGTGCCGCGCATCATCACTTCGTGGTTACCACGGCGTGAACCATAAGAGTTAAACTCAGCCAATGGCACATCATGCGATTTTAAATATTCACCAGCAGGTCCATCTGACTTAATCACACCAGCTGGAGAAATATGGTCTGTTGTGATCGTGTCTCCAAACAAACCAAGAATTTGGGCACCTTGAATATCAGGTACAGCAGCTGGCTTTATGGTAAGACCTTCAAAATATGGAGGGTTCGCAACATAAGTCGATTGCTCATCCCAGCTATATGTTAAACCACTTGCCCCGCCAATGGTTTGCCATTGCTCATCACCTGTAAACACATTGCTATAGCGTGTCGCAAACATTTCGGCTGTCACACTTGAGCGAATAAGGTCCGCAATCTCACTATTCGAGGGCCAAATATCTTTCAAATAAACCGGTTCACCATCCCTACCTTCACCTAAAGGCTCCGTTACAAGGTCAACTTGCAAAGATCCCGCAAGGGCATAAGCCACAACGAGCGGCGGAGAAGCAAGGAAATTTGCTTTAATATCCGGACCAATCCGGCCCTCAAAATTTCGGTTGCCAGAAAGAACCGAACAAGAAACCAGATCATGTGTCTCAATGGCTTTCGCTAAATCTGCTGGCAAAGGTCCAGAATTACCAATACAAGTTGTGCAACCATAACCAACAAGCGTAAACCCAAGCGCGTCCAAATCATCCTGCAAACCGGCTCTATTGAGATAATCTGTGACAACCTGAGACCCTGGTGCAAGTGAAGTCTTCACCCAAGGCTTCACTGATAAACCTTTTTCCAACGCCTTTTTTGCTATCAATCCAGCTGCAATCATCACGGATGGATTTGATGTATTGGTGCAAGATGTAATCGCAGCAATCATCACATCACCATGCCCCAGATCATGTGTCCGCCCCCCAACAGGGAAACGCTCCTTCAACACCCCAGACTTTTTATATTCTGTCTCCATGATCTTTTCAAAAGTCGCCTTCGCAGCATCAAGGTCAATGCGGTCCTGCGGACGTTTTGGACCAGAAATAGAAGGCACAACGGTTCCAATGTCTAGATATAAGGTGTCGGTGAAAACGGGGTCTTCCACACCGTTCATTCGGAACATACCCTGAGCTTTCGAATATTCCTCAACCAAAGCAATCCGATCAACATCACGCCCAGTCGCTTTCAAATAGTTTAGCGTGTCATCGTCAACTGGAAAAAAACCACATGTCGCCCCATATTCAGGTGCCATATTCGCAATTGTAGCCTGATCTTCTAGTGAAAGGTGATCAAGACCAGAGCCATAAAACTCAACAAACTTGCCAACCACACCTTTTTCTCTGAGCATTTCAACAACACGAAGCACAAGGTCAGTTGCCGTAATCCCTTCAGCCATTTCACCTTCAAGTTTAAAACCAATCACTTCAGGAATAAGCATCGAAATTGGCTGGCCAAGCATCGCTGCTTCCGCCTCAATACCACCAACACCCCAACCAAGAACAGAAAGGCCGTTCACCATGGTAGTGTGACTGTCTGTCCCAACCAACGTATCAGGAAATGCCTGTGTCACACCATTTAGCTCTTTCGTCCAAACGGTCTGAGCTAAATATTCAAGGTTCACCTGATGACAAATACCTGTTCCAGGTGGCACAACACGGAAGTTGTCAAACGCTTGTGATCCCCAGCGCAAAAATTCATAACGCTCTTTATTACGCTCATATTCTTTATTTACATTTTGCTCAAAACTATCAAACTGGCCGTAGTAATCCACCATCACAGAATGATCGATCACCAAATCAACTGGCACAAGCGGATTAATCTTAGACGGATCACCCCCAATATCAGACATCGCACCACGCATCGCAGCCAAATCAACCACAGCTGGAACACCAGTAAAATCCTGCATCAAAACCCGAGCCGGACGATAAGCAATTTCCCGTGTAGAGCGTCTATCGCTCGCCCATTGTGCGATAGCGCGAATATCGTCAGCTGTCACCGTGCTGCCATCTTCAAAGCGCAAAAGATTTTCAGCTAAAACTTTCAATGAAAAAGGTAATTTTGAAAGACCTTCAAGCCCGTTGGCTTCAGCATCTGGTAATGAAAAATACTGATAACTCTTGCCATTTACAGTCAACTCTTTACGGCAATTAAAACTATCTAATGAATTACTTGGATTAGTCAAAGCGAACTCTCCTCTTATCTTCAGATAGATTTGATAGCCCATGAAGAACTAAAATCTATCATGCAAAACAGCATGTTTTTCTTTTGTTTAGAGCTGATGCTAAATTACTTGAAAAAGAAAAAAATTCCAGAGGAGCGTTGAATATATTTTTGAGCCCGCTAAGGTACAAAAAATAAAAATTTGAGCTAAAAGAACCCTAATGCCATTAAAAATAGAAGAAATAAGCCTCAAACGAGGCAATCGGTTGCTGATCAAAGGTCTAAATTTTTCTTTAACAAAAGGAGAAAGTTTGCTCTTAACCGGCCCAAACGGCGTGGGAAAGACCACTTTAATACGCTCAATTGCTGGCTTCATTGAGCCTTTAGAAGGTAAAATCACTTATCAATTAGATAAGAAAGCAAACAATTCGACTGCGAATTCTGAAGATGATATTAGAGAACATATCCATTATATTGGCCACAAAAACGGCATTCGCACCAGCCTAACAGTGTTGGAGAATTTAGAATTCTGGCAATCTTTTTTCGACTCAAACGCAGACCTCAAAAAAATCATAAAAACCTATTTTCTTGAAAGCCTCATTAATATACCTGCCGGCTATCTGTCTGCAGGTCAAAAAAGACGGGTAGGTCTCGCCAGATTGTCAATTATAGAACGTCCCATTTGGCTCCTGGATGAACCAACAGTATCCCTTGATGAAATGTCAGCCAACATTGTTGCAAACGCCGCAAATGATCATTTGAAAAAGGGCGGGATATTAATTGCTGCCACCCACATCCCATTAGAAATTCCATTCACTCAACATATTCAGCTCTCCAAAAATATCGAGCAAGACTGGGAAGACATCATATGAGTGCTTTTTTCGCGCTTTTAAAAAGAGACATCCTTTTAAGCATCAGAGAAGGAGGCACCATCGGCATAGCCCTTGGCTTCAACCTGATCGTTGTCACCATTCTGCCTCTCGGCATCGGACCAGACCAAAACTTGCTCAATCAAATCGCGCCAGGTGCCTTATGGGTCACGCTGCTTTTATCTCTTTTATTATCTTTAGACCGCCTCTTTTTAACGGACTTTGAAGAAGGCACCTTAGAGCTAATGAGCCATAGTGAAATTCCTCTTGAGCTTATTGTCGTTGCCAAAGCTCTGGCTCATTGGCTCACAGTAGCTGTGCCCCTCGCCATCATGGCGCCAGTTCTTGGCCTCTTAATGAATTTATCGCCAAGCCAATTTGGAATTCTTACCTTGTCTGCACTCATAGGCACACCAGCTCTAAGTTTTTTAGGAGCAATCGGCGCCGCTCTCACCTTGGGATTAAAACGAGGAGGCCTACTGTTACCTCTCTTAATACTCCCATTTTTCATCCCAACACTAATTTTTGGTGTGAGCACAACAACAGGATTTCTATTTGCAAGTGGCAATTATGAAAGCTCACTAGCACTACTAGCTGCCATTTCTATCAGCTCGATTGCCCTGGCCCCCTTCCCAACAGCGTGGGCATTAAGGTTCAATCTGCAATAAATTTAGGCAAACCCAGTTGCTTCAGGCCGGTTGCTTGTAGGCCACCTGAAGGCCGACTAAAAGAGACAACTGAAGGAGCGTCAAAAAGTAACCTAACCCCTAAATTCACCATTACAGATGTTTCATTTGAATATGCCAAAAATCTACCCTAAATTAGGGGCAGAATTATTAAAAATAAAAACCATAGGTAAAATCGCCAATAGCTCATAACGAAATCATGAGATATAAATCAGCAGAGCCAATCAACAAAACAGATGCTGCTAAAGGAAGTTGAAAGTTTAAATGAATACCAAAACAGAAAATTTATCACTGTGGAACCGCTTAGGTAATCTTTTCAATTTTTTAGCAAATCCAAGCCAATTCATAAAATACAGCGCTGTCATTCTCCCGTGGCTTGCGATTATCTCAATAATAGGTTTTGCAGCAGGGCTCTACATCACCTTTTTCAGCACCCCTCTTGACGAAGAAATGGGCTCAACGGTTATCATCATGTTCGTTCATGTCCCAGCAGCATGGATCGCTATGATGTCATATGCCATCGTCGCCACATCCAGCATTGGTCTTCTCATCTGGCGCCATCCACTAGCTGACGTCTCTGCAAAAGCAGCAGCACCACTCGGCGCGACAATTACCTTTCTCTGTCTTGTCACTGGCTCATTATGGGGACGGCCTGATTGGGGCACATATTGGCAATGGGATTTAAGAATGACCTCTGTTTTAATTCTTTTTCTCTTGTTTATCGGCTTAATAACACTCAGAAGCTCTATTGAAGAAGAAACTCAAGCCGGCAAAATTACAGCTCTTCTAGCCATAGTCGGCATTGTTTTGCTCCCTATTATTAAATATTCAGTGGAGTGGCAACAATCATCCCTTCACCAAAAGGCAGGAATTTTCGAAGGGCAAGTGGCAAGTGACTTCCTCATACCGCTTTTCATCATGGCTTTTTCATACACAACGCTTTTCTTCTATTTGCACATGAAAGCTATGCGCGCAGAAATCTACAGACGGCGCACCATCTCGCAACAACGCAAACACGCATTTGAAGCAACAAGAAAAGAAGAAGAAAATTTAGAGCGCAATACGTAAAACGTAAAATTACCGCCTAATGACTAACAATTTGTAATAAATAGATAAAAGGAATAAGAATGCTTGAGTTAGGACCATATTCAAACTTTATAATTGCCTGCTACGGCATCACATTCCTAACATTAATCGGTTTGGTTCTTTGGGTGCATCGCAGCGAAACTCATCATAAAAAAATGCTTGATCTATTCACCACCGAAAAAGAAAAGAATTAGATCCCTAGAAATCTAATTCTTGCAATTAGCTCTGAGCGAAAAACGTAGGCTGAACGGCCGTCAGGGCCTGGACCCGCGCCCCTCGCAGGGCAGCAGCTAGTGCGGTTGCTATATGGGCAACTGAAGCACAGAAGAAGCCATCGTCCATGACGAGATAAAAAAGGGTGAAGCGAATAGCAAAAATTATTTTTAATTCTGGCGCAGGCTCCACCCTTCCCCGCAGACTCAATTACATCACAAAAGGTAAATACCTTCTCCGCCAGGATCTAGTGATGAATTCGAGTACTATGTATAGTCTCTACTATCTGACTCAAAGTGTCCAAAAAAATCTCACGTTGTTCAGCAGGTAATGCAGATAAAATTTTCTTATCAGCATCTGCGGCTGCAGGCATAGCTTCATTTAAAATCGCCCGCCCCTTATCTGTTACATAAACAGCGTAAGCCCTTGCGTCATTCGTCATTCTTTTACGACTGATTAAACCCTTGTTCAACATCCGGCGCACAATATCCGCAAGAGTTGACCGGTCAACACCAGTTCGATCAACAAGATCTGTTTGGTTTAACCCTTCATATTTAGCAACTGTTTTTAAAATCGTGAATTGACGTGGAGTTAGTCCAGCAAATTTAACTTTTTGACCAAAAACATCTCCAGCACATTGTCCTGCTCTATGCAGAAGATGAATTGCAGAAATTTCTAAGTCTTTATCTTCAGAAGTTGTATCACCAATTAACATATAAAAAGTCCCCACTTTAAGGGAAGTTTATTGTATTAAGAAAATAAAGATTAAGTCTTTAACTAAGATCTGCAGATAATGAATAAGTCATCTAATTTAAACAAATCAAAAAATACTTAGATCATTCAATAATTCCATCATATCTCAAGGCTAAATCCAAAGTTTCATACAAAAACTTCGATTGGATACTAGGCAACACTATATACACCTATAGGTTGAATATTTACTCCCTACACGCGCAATGTCAACAAGAAAATTAACCTTAAGTTGTATAAATTTTATGAGAATTTCATAATAATGAAACTGCATCTCTTCCAATTAATTAGCTTCTTCAGAGTTATCCTCTTCAGGTAAGATAATTTCATTCCGTATAAAAATTAGCTCCAGAATAGAAAAGCCCAACGTTAGCGGAAGCAGCATAAAAGCTTTAAATTGAACCCATGTCCCTTCGTCAAAACTGCGCCAAACATACTCGTTCAAACCAGCTAAAAACAAAAAGAACAAACCCCAATGTAAGCTCATTTTAAACCAACCACGATCAGTCAACTCAACAGCTTCTCCCAAAACCGTTTTCATTAAAGGGCGGCCAAAAGCCAAAGCACCTAAAAGACCTGCTGAAAATAAGATATAGATAATCGTCGGCTTAATTTTGATGAAAAATGTATCATCGAAATATAAAGTCAGCCCACCAAACACAAGCACCAAAACAGCTGTCACAAGTGGCATCGTCGCTACTTTTTTAAACACAAACCAGAACACAATTATAGAGAGTGTTGTGGTGATCATCAGTGCAATCGTAGCTTCCATCAACCCCATATATTTATAGGTAATAAAGAAGATCACCAAAGGCGTCATTTCTAAAAATAGTTTAAACAATTTCATAACAACTAATTCCTTGTTATTGTTGCATTTTACATCAAAATACACGTATTTTATTCTGTAACACCAGCAATCACTTTCGCAAAATCAGACGGATCAAAAGGCTGCATATCTTCAATAGATTCGCCCACACCAATCGCATGAATTGGCAGCTTGTATTTTTCTGCAATCGCCACCAAAATACCGCCTCTTGCCGTGCCATCTAACTTCGTCATAATAAGCCCTGTAACACCTGCTATTTTTTGAAAAATCTCAACCTGGTTTAAAGCATTTTGTCCTGTCGTTGCATCCAAAGTGAGCAACACATCATGTGGTCCAGTTGGGTCAAATTTCTGAATAACGCGAACAATCTTCTCAAGTTCCGCCATCAAATCAGCTTTGTTTTGCAATCGTCCAGCCGTATCAATCATCAAAATATCTGCATTCTCAGCCCTTGCTTTTTCCAAAGCATCATAGACCAAGCCCGATGCATCAGCACCAATTTGCCCCGAAACCAATTTAGCCCCAGTTCTCTCGCCCCAGATTTTTAATTGATCAACAGCTGCTGCTCTAAATGTATCGCCCGCAGCCAACATAACAGATCGACCTTCGGTCTTAAATTTCTGCGCTAATTTACCAATTGATGTTGTTTTACCAGCGCCATTTACCCCAACCATCAACAAAATATGAGGCTTATTTTCCGCATTAACAACCAAAGGTTGTGCAACCGGTTTGAGTATGGTTTCAACCTCATTTGATAAAATTTGCCGAACTTCCTCACCAGAAATCTCTTTATCATAGCGCGAAGAAGACAATTGATCAGTGATTCGCATGGCTGTTGCCACGCCCAAATCAGATTGAATGAGCAGGTCTTCTAAATCCTGCAACGCCTCATCATCCAGCTTGGATTTCGTAAAAATGCTAGTGATGCCTTCAGTTAATTTTGAAGACGATTTGGACAAACCTGATGTAAGTCGGGAGAACCACCCTTTTTTCTGCGGTTTCTCAGGTTCAGTTACAGCTTCAACAACAGGTTCTACAGTCTCAACCGAAACGTTCTCTACTGTTGGTGTATCTACCACTTCAGAAGCTGATTGAACCTCATTCCCGATTTCTGTCTCAGTCAAAGAAGAATTTTCATTTATCTCATCGTCGCCAATCGGTTCAACAAGCTCTGCATCACTCAACTTTTCATTCAAAGAAACATCTAAAACGTCTTTTTCCTTGTTGCCGCCAAAAAAACGTCCAAACAAGCCTCTACCCTTTTCACTGTTGTTCTCGTCACCGCTCATGCTAAAACCTCACCTTTCAATTGGCCATCCTCTTGTCGTCTCACCCGGGCGCGAATAATCGCCCCTGGCTGATAAGGACCATCCAACTGAACTTCAATAAAATTCTCAGCGCGGCCCATTTGACCACGCTCCATTAATAACTCAACAGGTTGCCCATCTAATGTTTCCATATAAGACAGCAACCGCTCATTCCCAAGCGCCCGCAAACGCGCAGCCCGCTCTTTAATCACAGACTTTGTTAATTGCGGCATCAAAGCCGCAGGCGTACCTGGCCGCGGTGAAAAAGGAAACACATGCAAAAATGTAAGACCGCACTCTTCAACGAGACGCAAGCTATTCTCAAACATCTCATCTGTCTCAGTTGGAAAGCCCGCTATAATATCTGCCCCAAACACAATGTTTGGTCTGAGTTCCCGCACCTGACTACAAAACGCAATCGCATCCTCGCGAGAATGACGGCGTTTCATGCGCTTCAAGATCATATTGTCGCCAGCTTGTAACGAAAGGTGCAAATGCGGCATTAGTCGCTCTTCATTTGCAATCACATCCATCAAAGCCTCATCAGCTTCAACTGAATCAATTGATGAAATTCTCAATCGTTTTAATTCAGGCACATGTTTTAAAATTTTCTGGCAAAGTTTTCCAAGGCTTGGCTCCCCTGGTAAGTCCCGGCCATAAGCGGTTATATCAACACCAGTGATGACAATCTCTTTATAGCCTTGGCTTACCAAATGAGCGATCTGGTGCACAATCTCACCAACTGGAACAGAGCGTGAATTCCCCCGACCAAACGGGATAATACAAAATGTACACCGATGATCACAGCCATTTTGCACCTGAACATAAGCCCGTGCTCGCCCACCAAAAGCAGAAATCAAATGTCCAGCTGTTTCAGTCACAGACATAATATCATTAACCTGGCAAGGTTCTGAAGTTTCGGTAGCTAAGCCTTGAAACGTCTCAGCTTTCATTTTTTCGTCATTGCCAATAACAAAATCAACCTCATCCATCTTATCAAACATTTGAGGGTCTATTTGCGCAGCACACCCGGTCACAATGATTTTAGCGTCTGGATTTTCTCTTTTTAAACGGCGCACCGTTTGCCGTGCCTGACGAACAGCTTCATTCGTCACAGCACAGCTATTAATAATAATCGCATCATCAAGCCCAGCATTACGCGCATGTTCGCTCATCACCTCAGATTCATAAGAATTGAGACGACAACCAAACGTAACGATTTGTGGAGCATCAGATTTTGGATTTTTATTCATTTAAATACGCTTAACTCGCTTTACTCATTTTCACTCAGATAAAAAGATCTTCTACGAACATTTGGATACAATCAAACATCCCAAAACCTCAAACATGTCGTAACCATCAAGATCCACAGCATGAGCCAGGTTAACTTATTTAAGTGAAAAGTCCCTTTATGAAAGGTCAACCTCACCTTTATACTCAACTTCAATTGGCCCTGTCATTAAGATATGGTCATCAGCTTCTCGCCAATGAATTTGCAAATCACCACCAGGTAACGACACAGAAACATTTCTCCCTGTCAGTTTTTTCCGTCCCGCACAAACAGCCGCGGCACAAGCCGCCGTCCCGCACGCTTTTGTCAAACCAGCTCCACGCTCCCAAACATGGAGTAGTAATGAATTCTTGGACGTAACCTGAGCTAAAGAAATATTAGCCCGCTCAGGAAACATTGGGTGATTTTCAAGCATAGGCCCAAATTTTGAAAGATCGTGAGCTTCAACATCCTCTACCCAGAAAATACAATGCGGGTTCCCCACATTCACAACCGAAGGAGAATGTAAAACGGGATCATCAATTGGCCCGATTTGCAATTCAATCATCCGCGTATCACGGAACTCTTCCATTAAGGGAATATCCTGCCAACCAAATTTTGGCACACCCATATCAACGGTAACTTGGTCTTGGCCAATAATCTGAGCAATTAAAACACCTGCATTTGTCTCAATCGTCACCCCAGCGCGGTTCAATTCACCAGCAACAATCCGCCCTACACATCTGGTCGCATTCCCGCAAGCATCAACCTCAGACCCATCAGCGTTTAAAATCCGCATAAAAACATCAGCTTTAGAAGATGGCTCAAGCACAATCACCTGGTCACAGCCCACACCATCCTCACGATTTGCAACAAAAGCTGCCTGTTCAGTACTCAAAGACAAGGGCTGTTCTCTACTATCAAAAATAGCAAAGTCATTCCCCAAACCATTCATTTTAATATAGCTAACGGCGCTCATCTATTTAGTCTCAGTTCTAATCAATCTTAAAGCCTGCAGTGTTCTATATATTTTAACGTGTATATAAGCATGAAGACCTCGTAAACCAAATTTAATCTATTATCGCACTAAATAGGTTTAAAAAACTCTTTTACATTTAACACTGGTGAATTAAAGCTCTGCTCATTTAAAGAACAGGCTAGAGTTAAAAAATAGGGTCAGGCAAACCATTTAAGCGGGCGCAAGCAACAACACTATTTCTAAGCAAACAAGCAATCGTCATCGGTCCAACACCACCAGGTACAGGAGTAATAAACCCAGCAACCTCAGAGGCCTCATCAAAAGCAACATCGCCTTTTAATTTTACCTTACCCAAATCATTCACTCTGCGGTGTATACCAACATCAATCACAATGGCCCCAGGTTTTATCCATGCACCCTTCACCATTTCACATTGCCCAGCTGCCGCCACAACCAAATCAGCTCGGCGCACAATCTCAGATAAATTCTGACTTCTGGAATGAGCAACCGTCACCGTACAATTTTCTTGCAATAACAATTGCGCTACTGGTTTCCCAACAATGTTAGAGCGCCCAATAACAACAGCATTCAAACCAGTTAAATCAGCTTGAGCTTGTTTGGCCAAGATCACACAACCAACAGGTGTGCACGGCACCAAAGCTTTTTGCCCTGTTGCCAACCGGCCTGCATTAATTGGATGGAACCCATCAACATCTTTCAAAGGGTCAATCGCTGAAATAACCTTACGCTCATCAATATGGTCAGGCACTGGCAATTGCACCAAAATCCCGTGCACGGTGTCATCTTTGTTTAGCTGGTCAATCAAAGAGAGCAAATCACTCTCGGTTGTCTCCGCAGGCAAACGATGTTCAAAACTGGCCATACCAACTTCTACAGTTTGTTTTGCTTTGTTTTTTACATAAACTTCTGACGCAGGGTCAGCACCAACAAGCACAACGGCTAACCCAGGCGTCACACCAACCGTTTCTTTAATCTTGGCAACCTCTATGGCAATAGAACTTCTAAGCGCCTTGGCAGTTAATTTGCCATCTATGATTTGAGCTGTCATTTATCGCACGTCCTCACATACAATTTTTTAAGATTTTTCTTTGGTTACAAAGAGATTATTTACAAGCTGTTCTTAAGGAGACATTGTTCAAATTTTTGAGCTAATTCTTTTCCCAAGCCCTCAATCAAAAGAGTCTTATATCTGGCCTTCGAGCCTGAAATCAAATCAATTGATGTTTTAGGAACATCCAGCCAGTTTGCAATCACCTTAAGCACGGCTTTATTCGCAAGGCCTTTATCAGCGAGCGCACGAACTTTAACGCGCAAAACAAAGATCTCACCACACCGGTCATCCAATAGGAGCTCACAACCAGTAACTTCATCTTTTCGTGCTTTTGGAGAAACCAAAATATGAAGTTTCAGGCCTTCATCAGTAACTCTATAAGGTGAGCCAGACAATCAAGTATCGCAGTCTAAAGGTTAGCTTGATGGAAAAAAGGAATGAGCCACCCACGAATAACCACAAACTGTAAAAACATGAAAAATACCAACAACAGCAAAGGCGCTAAATCAACACCATTAATAGGCGGCACAAGCGAGCGAAATGGTCGGAACATTGGCTCGGTGACCGTATGCAAAAATTGCATCACTGACTGTACAAAGTTATTGTAAGTATCAACAATTCCAAAGGCGACAAGCCAGCTTAAAATCACGCTAATAATCACGACCCATTTTAAAAGATCAATGATAACAACATCAATAAATTGCAACAAAGGGATCATAGTTTGCTCTCTCAACTATTGGTCATTTTTTAAAGTGTAGCCTTAGCAGTCAAAGGCCTGAAATGCAATCATGAAGCAAAGCCCTTAACTTTCCGCTATACCTCACTAAATCTGCTCAAAAAGACCTCTTTTTATAAAGAAATCCCATAAATGGCGCCATAATACTTCCAGGAATAACACGCAAACAAAGTGCAGCCATAGAATAGAGTATACCCGGTGTCACAATCGGCCAAACTTTCATCAACATCGCCCGGTGAACAGAGCGAGCCACGAATCGTGGCTTCAATTTCCAGAGAATGTAATTATAGAATGAGTTTTGACCATCAATCTTATGATGAAAGGCCGTTTTTGTGGGGCCAGGCAAAATTGCCCCAATATAAACGCCCTTACCCCGCACTTCATTCGCTAAAGCTTCCGTAAAGTTAATCACGTAGGCCTTAGAAGCAAAATAAATTGAATTATAGGGTCCTGGTGTCAAACCACCAAGTGAAGCCATATTTAATAATGAGCCGGAACCACGCATCGTCATCCCAGGCAAATACCGATGGGTCAAAGCCGTCAAAACCTTAACATTCACATCCAAAACAGTTTCCAGATCACTCCATTCAGCCTCAAGAAATTCGTCCCGCTCTCCAAGACCAGCATTATTTATAAGGATATCAACATGGTAACCCTTCGCCTCAAGCAAACCATCTATCATATGATGCATATTAAAATCTGAAAGATCCAACGCTAGAGAGAGAACCTCGCCAGAGCCAACCTCCTGCAAACGCATTGCAATTGAGCGCAACCGGGCTTCATCCTGGCCTATAATTAAAATATTATGGCCAGCCTCCGCCAATTCTTGAGCTAAAGCCGCACCAATGCCACCAGACCCACCCGTTATCAATGTAAGTGGCTTGGTTGAAACCGGAGTAAGATGGGAAGGAAGCCGGCGCCGGCGCCAAAATTCGGTTACTCTGCCCAAAAAAGCCGCACATTTTAAATCAATCGATTTAGTCTTCATTCTTATTATTATACCTAATTCTGCAGCGATAGCTGATTATATAAAATGTCGCAACATTCTTAACAATGATGCCTAATATAACATCAATACAAAGTCAAAAAAGCTAGTCTTAAGTAAACTAAAGAGTTGGCATAAAAATCTAAATCAAGACAAAGCCCACCAAAAATAAAGCGGCACCAACCCATAACTTGCAGCCCCCACAACCAACCCTACCTTGATCAAAACGCTATCAAATCGTCTCCATAAAACAACGATACATAACAAAGCCAATAAACACTCAAAGAAAGAGACGACATCTCCATAATGCTCCTTGTTCCAGTATGAAAGCGGTGAATGAAAACGAAACTCGGTAAACGGCCAAAAATGCTGGTGGGCATCTGCATGATGAAACGGCAAATCAAATGCCAAATGCAATAACGCCGCTCCGCAAAGAAATTGCAACCACCGCACTTTCATAAACCACCCTACAATAAATAGCCCCACATACAACGGCAGTGAGTTGGTGATAGCAGAATAAGTTTGCCAGGGCTCCTGCCAATAGACGGAAGTCCATAATTCATGAGAAGAAATTTGCGCAATAAATTTTGCCCAGATAAATAGTATATAAATTGATAAATCCGGTAACAATGCCCCAATAATAACTGCAAAATTGAGGCTCCAAAAAACAGCCCCTTTTTCAGCCATATTCCCGCTAACAGATAGATCATGACGTGACCTGGAAAGAACAGCTCCAGCAATAAGTAAATGGGTAGGTGTCATCATTTTAAAGACATCCAATGCATATCATCTAGGCCTTCACAGCAACTAAAATTAAGAAGGGAAACTTTAAAAAGAACCCAAATAGAAACCAAATCACTTTCTAGCTACCTGGCTATCTACTTGCCTAGGAATATGGCAAATCTCATCTAAAACCAGCATATTTAGCAAAAACATGAAAACTTATACAAACTATCAACTTTATCGGGGCGGTTCGAAATGCTAAAACCAAACAGTAAGAATTATATAACAGAGCGTTAAAAAGACGATTAGAGAGATCAAATGCAAAAATATTCTAAAATATTACCCTTTCTCATTTCATCTCTTATTTTTATTTCTTTTATAAGTTCAGCCCATGCGCACGGCATGTCAGACGCAGAAAAAGCAACAGCCATAGGTGGTAGCAATCTGCAGTTTATCTGGCTCGGCGCGACACATATGCTCTCCGGCTTTGACCACTTAGCCTTTGTATTTGGTATTGTTTTCTTTTTGAGAAGCTTTGGTGAAATTGCAAAATATGTCACCACATTTACCATAGGCCATTCCATCACTTTAATTTACGCCACTCTCAACGGCATCCAACTAAACTATTACATCATCGATGCGATCATTGCCTTGAGTGTTTGTTACATCGCTTTTCATAATCTGGATGGCTTTAAAAAATATCTCAAAGTTCCAGCACCAAACATGCTTCTAATGATTTTTGCCCTCGGCCTCATTCACGGCTTTGGCTTATCGACCATTTTGCAAGAATTACCACTAGATAAAGACCACCTCTTAGCCAATATCATATCTTTCAATATCGGCATCGAGCTTGGTCAATTATTAGCACTGGCACTTATGCTGATCGTCATCATGGGCTTGCGAAAAACAACTCTATTCCCACTATTCAGTAAAGTTGTGAACTTAGGTCTCATGGTTGTAGGTGCAGCCTTATTCTTCATGCAAATGAACGGTTATGTAAGATCCCAAGTGTCAAAAACGGATGAAAAAACCACCCAAACTCCAGTCAAAGCAAAAACAGAAAAACAACACTTAGTCCCTCTCAAAGAAACCAACCTGAAATGGCAAGACACAATCAAAATCACCCTGCCAGCCAACAAAGGCATCGAATATAAATTTCTTGTCGAAAAGAGCGCATCATTTAGTTATTCATGGAAAACTGAAAACGGTGAAGACTTATTTTTTGATTTTCACGGAGAGCCCAAAGGCAACACAACCGGCTATTTCAAAAGCTATAAAGAAACCACAGCCAACAACTCATCCGGCACCCTAACAGCCCCCTTTGAAGGAACCCACGGCTGGTACTGGGCCAACAAAACCTCAAAACCAATCACCGTGATTTTAAAAGCAGTTGGGGATTACAAACGCACCGATCAGTAAGGCTTATATTAAACTCAGACTGAAGAAACTGTTTTCAAGTCCTGCGCGTGAACATAAATCCCAATGCCGATAAGAAGATAACCAATGTATCGAAGGGCTGTCACAGCCATGTTCTTATAGATCGCAATTTGCGCATAGATCTGCATATCAACCAACTGCAACAATACGATATTCAATATAAAATCAAACGAAGCAAGACCAATCAAAACGGCACCAATGATGAGAAGAAAGGCAGTGTTTTTTTGAGTTTTTTTCAAAATATCCTTCGCCCCAATAATGATGAGCAATACCGGCCCCATCATCAAAACAAAAAACACCCACATCCCCAAAACACTCGGCAACCCAACCATAGCCTGATCAATCTCCAAAAAAATTCCACACAAAGCCTAGCCAAGACCTTAAGCGATGAATCTTGTGGCAGCAAAGTTATAAATTTAAGAAGCAAATAAAATTTTTGAAGAGAGTTAAAGCTTACAATGCAAAAAAGCATTCATAAAAATAAAGTATGTTATTGCATGTTTAAATAAGCAGTTAATTTAAACATGCAATAACATACTTTAAGAAAAAAATCAAATTATAACTATCTGATTATTATAATAAAAATTATCAAAAAAGTAAATTAACATTCAGATTGATTTCATAAACGTTATAAGCATAATAACATTAGTAAGAAAAAGCGAGGATTTCTAATTATTGCTATGTCAGATTACGAAGAAAGAAGAATTCAATTACAAAAGAACAAAAAATATCATTTGAATGAATTAAAAAAAATTAATGATGAAATTAAAGTAATTGAAAACATCAGAATTGAAAAACAAGACGAAGAACTAGCAAAATTATTTGGTAAAGAAATAAATCGTAAAAACAGCTCAAAATACAAAGCGCTTAACAGATTTGTAAAAATTTTTTTTATAAGAAATAAAGAAAAAAGCATAAACAAAACAAAAATTTATAAGAAATACAAAGAATTATACCCTGATGAGAAAGAGACTAGTATGAGAAGTTATTTTCATCGGTTTTGTGAAGAAGGCCTCTTTATACCCGAACGCCGGAATTCGGATCGCTATCTGTTAAATGAAAAATTACAAAACTTTCAAACAATATATGAGGAATGAGGGAATCTCTAGATTAGGAGTAGCGCCAAGCCGACAAGCATAAACACTACTCCTATTAACCAGTGACTTGAATTTCAGCCACTTTGTATTCTGTAGGTAGAATAGCCATTATGTCAATATGAATAGCTGTCATTCTTGATCACATAACATAAAGGAGAATAGTAAATGACTATTCTAATTCGTTACAGATGCAACAATTGCGGCAATAGATTTAAAACTGAAATCTTAGAACCTCACGAAAAACAAGAGTACATTAGAGAAGGGCGCCCTTTCTATAATGTACATTGCCCAGAATGCAATCGAACAGATATTCGTAGAGGATGGGATTAAATAAAGACCATAATTTAGTATAAAAACGAGAGATTTTTCGTCCCACCTAGGCAAGGTGGTTTTGAGGAGCGCAGAATATAAGAGCATATTTGAGCACCGCAAAAATCACCTTAACGACGGTGGGGCGGAAAAGATCCGTTTTTTAAGCCGCTTGGGCTTTACTATCAATCAAGCGCACAATATCCGCCATTATATCATTCAACTGGAAGTCTTTGGGCGTATATACAGCAGCAGCTCCTGCCGCTTTCAAAAGCTCCGCATCTTCCGGCGGAATGATGCCGCCAACGACCAATGGAATATCAAAGATACCAGCCGTTTTCATGCGCTCTAGCACGTCTTTAACCAATGGCACGTGTGAGCCTGAAAGGATGGAAAGACCAACAGCATGAACGCCTTCCTCTAAAGCGGCGTTGACGATTTGCGCTGGTGTTAAACGAATGCCTTCATAGACAACTTCCATACCCGCATCACGCGCACGAACAGCAATTTGCTCAGCACCGTTAGAGTGCCCATCTAGCCCAGGCTTACCAACAAGGAACTTAATCCGGCGGCCAAGCTTGTCTGATACGGCGTCAACAGTTGCTCGCACTTCGCTAAGGCCAGAAGCATCAACGTTCGCCGCCTTACCAACGCCCGTTGGCGCACGATATTCACCAAATACATCGCGCAAGCAGTTGCCCCATTCACCAGTGGTCACACCAGCTTTCGCAGCCGCAATCGACGGCTCCATAATATTACGGCCCTCTTGCGCCGCAGATTTCAAATCAGCAACAGCTGCATCACAAGCCGCCTGGTCACGATCAGAGCGCCATTGTTGCAAGCGCTCAACCTGCTCTTGTTCAACCCAATCTGGAATGGTGAGGATGCCGCCATCAGCGCCTTGCGCAAGCGGGCTTGGCTCACTATCAGTCCATTTATTCACACCAACAACAACCTGGTCACCAAGCTCAATGTCACGCAAACGCGCCGTATTACTCTCAACCAGTTTTTGCTTCATGTAAGAGCTTTCAACCGCTGCAACCGCGCCGCCCATTTCTTCAATGCGCGCCAGCTCATCGCGAGCTTCAGCTTTCAGCTCTTCAACCTTGCGGTCGATCTCAACTGAGCCATCAAAGATGTCAGCATATTCCAGCAAGTCTGTCTCGTAAGCCATAATCTGCTGCATGCGAATTGACCATTGCTGATCAAACGGGCGAGGAAGTCCAAGTGCTTCATTCCACGCTGGCAATTGCACCGCTCGCGCCCGAGCATTCTTTGAGAGAACAACAGCCAACATTTCAATCAAAATCCGATAAACGTTATTTTCAGGCTGAGGCTCAGTTAACCCAAGTGAGTTTACCTGCACACCATAACGGAAGCGGCGGAATTTTGGATCTTCAACACCATAACGCTCACGGGTAATCTCATCCCACAAATCAACAAAAGCGCGCATCTTAGAAAGTTCAGTTACAAAACGCATGCCCGCATTCACGAAGAAAGAAATCCGCCCAACAACGGCAGGGAAATCCTCATCAGCAACTTCACCTGAAGCCTTCACCATATCCAATACAGCAATGCCGGTTGCAAGCGCAAAAGCAAGCTCTTGCACTGGTGTCGCACCAGCTTCTTGCAGGTGATAAGAACACACATTTGTCGGGTTCCATTTCGGCACTTCTTTATAAGAATAAGTGATCACATCCTTGATCAAGCGCATTGATGGCTCTGGCGGGAAAACATAAGTCCCGCGAGAGAGATATTCTTTAATGATATCATTCTGAACAGTGCCAGAAAGTTTCGCTCTATCTGCGCCCTGGTCTTCAGCTGTCGCAATATAAAGAGAGAGCAACCAACCAGCCGTCGCATTAATCGTCATTGAGGTGTTCATACTCTCAAGTGGAATACCATCAAATAACGTGCGCATATCACCAATATGAGAGATCGGCACCCCAACCTTACCAACTTCACCTTTGGCCAAAGCATGATCACTGTCATAACCAGTTTGTGTCGGCAGATCGAAAGCAACTGAAAGACCCGTTTGCCCCTTAGCTAAATTATTCCGATAAAGCTCATTTGAAGCTGTCGCCGTTGAATGGCCAGCATAGGTACGAAATAACCACGGACGATCTTTAGGGCGGTCTTTTGTAGGGGTATCAGTCATAAAATCACTCTCTCATCAAAATGTTCAGGAAAGATATAACGTAACTAAAATAAAAAATCGAGCGCGCCAAGCGAGAAAAATCTTCATCTTTTAGCCAAAAAACAATAAGAGAGACCAATTTATTCCTATTTTAAGGAAAAGAGGTTCTCAGTTACCGGTTAAGGCAATAGATAGAACGAAATTTTAACCATGTTTTGGGGGAACTTATTTAATAAAATCAAGTGATGATGCCGCCTAACCTTGAAAAAAACGAGTTAATTATTCATCATACAATGGAGAGCCGGGCATGACTTTGATTTTACTTGGATTTATATCTTTAGCGGTAGGTTTATATCTTTTTTCCAAGAAAGCACCCCAAGCTAGTGAAATAAATGATGAAGATGCGAAGAAACCTTCAAAAATCTCGTCCAAATTAATAGGCGCCGCTCTCATCATTTTTAGTATCTTTTCTCTCGCCTCAACATCTTTTGTAAATATTGATGCAAGCCGCGTTGGTCACCTGAAAAGAATTTATGCATTTGAAGAATTACCAGAAGGCCGCATCATAGCGCTCGATGGCCAAAAAGGACCACAAGCTCGCATTCTTGGCCCAGGCTTCCACTTCAGTCCTTTTATTCGTGTTTTATATGATGTGGAACAATACCCAACCATCAAAATACCTGAAGGCAGCTACGGAGAAATCACCTCTCTTGATGGCGCTCCAATGCCTGATGGGATGTTCATTGCCCCGGCCATTCCAGATGATAAAATCTCAGCAATGCTGGACGCGAAAACATACCTACAAAAAGGCGGACATCGCGGCCCTCAAGAAACCGTATTAAAACCAGGCAGCTATCGGATTAATCGTTATTTGTTCGATGTAGAAGTTTCAAAAAACACCAAGGCAACAATCATACCCGCTGGTCATGTTGGTGTTGTAAAATCGAATGTTAAAAAGCCCGGTATCAATTGTGTCTCTGAAAAAGTATCCGCTTCAACAATTGCAAGCGGCGCCCTCTCAGTACCACTCGTAACCAAAGGCTGTGTCGGCATCTGGAAAGAACCGCTTTTTCCTGGCGCCTACTATCTCAACCACAAAGCTTATGAAGTCTCACTTGTCGACACCCGCGTTCAAACCTGGGAATATAAAGGCGGCTATACCAAACGCCACATCGACCTCTCCGTTGATCAACAAGGCAACATTCAGCAAAACAAGCGCAACACAAAAGAAATTATCCCAAAACACGCCGCTGACCGTGCTGTATTTGTAAAAGTGGAGGGTTGGGACATTCCGGTTGAACTTAGAGCCCTTGTTCAAGTTAGTCCTGAAAATGCACCCGTAGTTATTGGGTCAGTTGGTGGGCTCGATCAAATTGAAGATCGTATTTTAACGCCAGCCATTCGCTCAATCGTACGTAACGTAGCAGGCTCAAATGTTCGCCTTCCTCAAAAAAATGAAGATGGCACTGTAAGCTATGTCGTCAGGCCAACAAGAGTTCTCGATTTCATTGAAAACAGAGAAGCCATTGAAACAACAATTGAAAGTCTGATTAAAGTTGAAGGTAGAAAAGCCGGAGTAGAAATCAGAGAAATTCGCATTGGCGAACCAGCCATTCCACCTGAGTTACTCTTATCTCGTTTGCGTGTTCAATTAGCAGATCAACTCTCATTAGCTTATGCCAGAGAAACAAGCGCCCAACAAAAGCGCATTGAAACAGAGCAAGCCAGAGCAACCGCAAACGAACAACCAAGACTTGTTCAATCTCAAATCGCTGTGAAAGTGGCAAACCAAAGAGAGCTCGAGCGAGCAGCTTTAGGCCGCGCTGAACGTCAATTCCTAGAAGAGTTGGCAAGAGGTCAAAGTGCACAAGCAAATGTCTTGGGTAAAGATCGTGTCACCAGCCTACAAGCGTTAGATAAAGTTTTATCTACACTCCAAAACAAACCGGAGCTCGTCAGCTTGATTAGCCGTTTGGTACCCCACACTGTTGTCTCAAGTGATAGTGGTGGTGGCCTAGCCGGTGCTGCTGCTATATTCGGTAGTTTCATGAACAAAAAAGATGAGAGCCTTAGCTTGCCACCAAAACAATAACGCGGTTACATCTTGCGGATGCCTTTAAATTGCTAGTGCGCAACCTAAAGGCATTCCAAGAAAGTAGACATCTGAAGCGCCACAAAAAAACTTAAAACCTTAATCAAGCCTCGCATATCACTGCCAAAACTTAAGCAGGTATATTGCGGGGTTTTTTCCCTCGGCGTGCCCCACCAGTCTTTGGTTTGCTATTTTTATCACTCCCAGAAACTGAAGCACTACCCTGTTTATTTCCGCCAGAAAGCTTTTCTAAGATCTCAGGAGACATCACAATTTGCGTATGAGGATACGGAATAGAAATATTCGCCTCATCAAGTGCCAGTTTAACTTTTCGAGTTAAATCGAAATTCAAATCCCAGTATGATGTGCGATCAGTCCAAGCCCTTATCTCCAAGTCAACAGAACTCGCCCCTAAGGCTCGCACCACAACCATAGGCTCAGGAGAGCGGTGCACCCGACCATCATCAAGCAAAACCTGCATAAGCACATCACGCGTTTTATCCATATCTGCATCATAAGAAATGCCAACCTGCATATCAAAACGGCGGCGCGGTAAACGACTATAGTTAGTAATTATATTCGACCATAAAATTGAATTCGGCACAGCAATAAACAAACCCTGCACTGTGTGCATGCGCGTCATGAAAAGTCCTGTTTCATCAACAGTTCCGCCAACGTCACCAGCTTCAATATAATCCCCTTTTCTAAAGGGGCGAATAACCAGTAACATGATGCCAGCTGCAACATTCTGCAAAGTACCCTGCAAAGCTAAACCAATGGCCAAACCTGCCGCACCAAGCACAGCAATAAAAGACGTTGTCTCAATTCCAAAATTGGCAAGTGCCATAACAATCGTAAAGAAAATGATCACATACCGCACGGACTGAGCAAGAATTGGCACCAGAGTTTGATCAACTCCTTTAATGGTACCAAATTGATTGCGAATAGCAGCCGCTGCCAAGCGGGCTAGTATAAAACCAGCAATAACCAGCGTAACTGCGATACCTAGTTTTATAGAAAGCGAAAATGTTTTTTCAGCCGCAACCTCAGCAAGTTGAGCAACTTGATCAACATTCACTTTTTCAGAAATTTTTTCTACGATGTTAACCAACAATCTAAACCTTTTTAAATTCTAACTGTAACAAGACACACACAATCAAGAGCTCTACATCTCTAAAAATGCAATCACAACTTGTTATTTTATTCTTTTATTTTTTCGTATTTAGTTCAGATAAAAAACGAACAACTTCTTCAACAAGAGGGTAATCATATAAATTAGTATGACCAGCACCCTTGATAACTTTCATCTGCTTAGGCTCAACTGCGGCGCCGAAAAGAGCCTCGCCAAATTCAAGCGGTATCACCCGATCATCATCACCGTGAATAATCAGTAATGGCATCGCTATATTCGCAATATGCCGATCAGACTCAAACCGGTCCCTCAAAAACGGACGCACTCTCAGATAAGGGTAACGTGATTGCGCAACCGCAGTAACAGATGACATCGGCGCCTCAAGCACAAGCGCCTGCGCCTCGACACGAGCAGCCAATTGCGTAGCAACAGATGATCCTATCGATTCTCCATAAATCACAATTTGCGCGTCATCAATATTTGCGTCATCTCGCAAATAATCATAGGCAAGGAATGCGTCTTTTACAAACGCCTCTTCAGAAGGTTTACCTTCACTCCCACCAAACCCACGATAGCCAAGCATAAACACACCATAGCCTTGCGCCATAAATTGCCGAAATTTTTCTTCCCTATTAGCAACATTACCGCCATTACCGTGAAAAAATAGCAAAGTCGGTTTCTCTGCAGCCGCCTTGGCATACCAAGAAAAAAGCTTCAAACCCTCCTTGGTCTTCAACTCTATTTCCGTTATGCCCTTTAGCTCAATATCATCCGGAGAGACATAAGTCGGGTCAGGTGAGAACACCATTTTCCTTTGAAAGAAATAAAGAGCCAGCGCAATCCCCACATAAAGAGAAAATAGCGCTAAAACAATTTTCCATAACCACCAACTCATAAATCATTCCTTGTTTAAACTGATCTGACGTCACGAAACTTTATTTATCTTTTAAAGAACGAATTGGATTTAACCAAGTCACCATGACAAAAGAAATAATCATCAATAGATACCAAGATCCAAGTTTACCAAATGAAACCATCTGCCAGCCATTAGCTTGATTAGGATATTGCCAGGCCCTAGCTAACGTTCCAATTTGTTCACCAAACCAAATAAAAATAGCAACCAACAAAAAGCCAATCAACAAAGGCATCCAATAATGATTGCGGTCTATCCGAAAATAGATCCGTGTTTTAAAATATATAACTCCAAGCGCCGCAAACAAGCCCCAGCGAATATCAGGCAAATAATGATGAGTAAAGAAATTTAAATAGATAAGAACACCAATTACATTGGTTTGCCATAAAGGAGGGTAGCCCTCAAAGCGAAAATCAAACGCCCGCCACACCCTTGCCATGTAAGACCCAACAGCTGAATACATAAACCCCGAAAACAGAGGCACACCGCCTATATAAAACAAACTATTTTCAGGGTAAACCCAAGAGCCCATGGATGTTTTAAAAACTTCCATAACTGTACCAACAATATGAAACAGTAAAATAATCTTAGCTTCTTCCCATGTTTCAAGCTTGAATAAAAGTAACCCACCTTGAATAGAAAGAGCAGCAATAAACAAAAAATCATAGCGATGCAAATAATCAGAACCTGGGTACCAATAAGAAGACATCAAAATAAACCCAAGCAAGAGGCCACCAAATAAAGCAGCCCATGCTTGTTTCATCCCAAAAAGAACAAACTCAAATAACGCAAACCCTATTGTATTTTTTTGGGCTTTTTCTCTTAAAGTCTCAAAAACTTCAGGGCGTCTATTAATATACTTAAAATTTGCCATATCCCACTAGTCCCTCAAACACACGGCATTGAACCTGACACCGTTAATAACTCACATCTACAAAGACCCTAGGGTCATTGACCCTAAACTAAAGCCTGGCCCTAAACTGAAGCCTGGTTCTAAACTGAAGAAAGAATAAGACAAAACAAAGCCGCCATCGTTTTTATACGACAGCGGCTAAGTAAGTTAATTAAAACAAGCTAGCTTGTTAGAGAGATTTAACAATATTCTCTGTCATTTTCTTCGCATCACCAAGTAACATCATTGTGTTGTCACGATAGAACAAAGTGTTATCGATACCAGCATAACCAGAAGCAAGTGAGCGTTTGTTAAACATCACAGTACCGGCTTTCCAAACTTCAAGAACCGGCATACCGTAAATTGGAGATTGAGGGTCTTCAAGTGCAGCTGGGTTCGTCACATCATTCGCACCGATGACATAAACAACATCAGCTTGAGAGAAGTCACTGTTGATATCTTCAAGCTCAAACACTTCATCATAAGGAACATTCGCTTCAGCAAGCAAAACATTCATATGACCAGGCATACGGCCAGCAACAGGGTGAATAGCATAAGATACATCAACACCAGCAGCTTTCAACTCATCACCCATTTCGCGAAGGGCATGCTGAGCTTGCGCAACTGCCATACCATATCCAGGTACAATAATAACTTTACCAGCATTCTTCATGATAAATGCGGCATCATCAGCAGAACCTTGCTTCACAGTGCGCTGCACACCATCATCGCTAGCCGGTCCACCAGCTTCACCACCAAAGCCACCAAGAATAACCGAGATGAAAGAGCGGTTCATACCCTTACACATAATGTAAGAAAGAATAGCACCAGATGAGCCAACCAAAGCACCCGTAATGATCAAAGCAGCATTACCTAGCGTAAAACCAATACCTGCAGCCGCCCAACCAGAATATGAGTTAAGCATCGATACAACAACCGGCATATCAGCGCCGCCAATAGGAATGATAATCAAAATACCAAACACCAAGGCCGTCACAACAAGCGCCCAGAATGTAAATTCAGTTTGCCCAATAATGAGCATATAGATTAGAAAAATCATGCCCAAGAACAGCGCCAAGTTAATAATATGACGACCAGGTAACATGATCGGCGAGCCAGACATACGGCCATCAAGCTTAGCAAAAGCTATAACTGAGCCAGTAAATGTAATAGCACCAATCGCAGCACCAAGAGACATTTCAACAAGACTTGCAGCGTTAATCGCACCAAACTCGCCAATGCCAAAAGCTGACGGCGCATAATATGCAGCTGCTGCCACAAAAACCGCAGCCAAACCAACAAGACTATGAAACGCAGCGACAAGTTGCGGCATAGCAGTCATCGGAATTTTCTTAGCGATAATTGCACCAATTAAACCACCAATACCAAGTCCAGCTAAAATCATCAGCCAAGACAAGTTGGTAATTGAAGGAGCAGCAGCCAAGGTTGTAACAATCGCTATGGCCATACCAACCATACCAAAAAAGTTACCCTGACGCGATGAAGCTGGGCTAGAAAGGCCTCTAAGGCTTAAAATAAAGAGCACACCTGAAGCCAAATAAAGACAAGCAATTAGATCTGGAGACATAAAATTAATCCTCTAAACGCAACCATGCAAACAATGGCAAGGAGCGCAAAAATAAAAAAACACCTAAATAAACAGATATAATCTGCTAGCGTTCCTTTTTCTTATACATGGCCAACATGCGTTGGGTCACAAGGAAGCCACCAAAAATATTGATCGACGCCATTATAAGTGCCAAAAACCCAAAAATATTTGCAGCACCAATGCCACTGCTATCAACAGCAACCGCCAAAAGCGCGCCCACAACAATCACTGACGAAATCGCATTTGTTACAGCCATCAATGGTGTATGAAGCGCAGGCGTCACAGCCCAAACCACAAAATAACCAACAAAAATCGCCATCACAAAAATTGCGAACAAATAAGTGAATGAGCTCACATCAGACCCAGCGCCAGCGGCCATTGCAGAACTAGTGCTCAAAATCAAAGCGCCAAATCCGCACAGTAAAAACTTAAAAACTGCCTTAGTCATTAGCTTGTCTCCCCTGTTAATCTCGGATGAACAATTTTACCATCGTTGGTCACCAAAGTGCCCTGAATGATTTCATCCTCAAAATCGATTTTCAACCCGTCTTCTTTATCAATCATCAAAGCCAGGAAGTTATAAAGGTTTTTCGCATATAGACTTGTTGCGTTACCGGCCAACGCACCAGCAATATTCAACGGCCCCATGATAAGGACACCATTTTCATTGATGATTTCACCTGGCTTTGCCAACTCACAGTTACCACCACGCTCAACCGCCATATCATAAATGATAGAGCCAGTAGACATAGAGCGAACCATATCAGCACTAATCAATTTAGGTGCCGGGCGCCCTGGAATAAGTGCTGTTGTAATAACAATGTCTTGGTTCTTAATATGATTGGCAACAAGCTCAGCTTGTTCACGCTTATAATCATCAGACATCTCTTTTGCGTAACCGCCAGATGTCTCAGCTTCTTTAAATTCATCATTCTCAACAGCAACGAATTTACCACCAAGGCTCTCAACTTGCTCTTTAGCAGCCGGTCGAACATCTGTTGCTGTTACAATCGCGCCAAGCCGTTTAGCTGTCGCAATGGCCTGCAAACCAGCAACACCCGCTCCCATGATAAATACTCTAGCTGGAGGAACAGTACCCGCAGCAGTCATCATCATTGGCATAGCTTGTGTAAAGTGAGCAGCTGAATCAATCACCGCTTTGTAACCAGCAAGGTTAGATTGCGACGAAAGAACATCCATAGATTGAGCGCGTGTAATCCGCGGCATAAATTCCATAGAAAATGACTTAATCTTCTTAGCAGCTAATGCTTCGATACCAGCTACATCATCATGTGGGTTTAAGATTGCCGCAACAATCGTTCCCTCATTCATAAGATCAATTTCTTCTTGTGTTGGCCTTAAAACCTTCAAGACAACATCAGCACCTGAGATTGTTTCAGATAATGAACCTGCAATTGAGGCTCCCATCTCTTCATACTCAGCATCTAAAATATTAGAGGGCACACCAGCACCAGTTTGAATACGAACATCACACCCAAGGGCAATATATTTTTTCACCGTCTCAGGTGAGATAGCTGCACGCGGCTCGCCAACACCTTCAACAGGAACGGCAATAGTAACCATCACCGGCTCCATTCTTAAGTTAAATTAAAATTTCAAAAATTAATGCGTCTATGAAAATAGTTTCTAAACACAACCACAATCAAAATAACGAACGCAAAATTCTTGCCACCGACAACAGCAAAGCCGTCATCAAGTCATACAAATAACAAATTCTAGAGTTTAAATGGCCTCGTATTAAACGAGAAAAAACGCCATTCCAGCCATAAGCGCAATAAGTGCAACTGTACAATAAATCGTTGCTTTAATAAATCCACTATAAGTACGCTCATGTTCAGCATAATCCATTGCTGGATGGCCATTAGACGTATCAATGCTCATTTTCTACAACCCTCTATTATTTTTTACATTTTCTCAAAAGTTGACTTCATCACGCAAGTACAACTTAAAAGTCGCTCAAATTCAATTTATAAAAACATATAATCAAATCTGAGTTCAAATGAAATCACCCATTATGCGTAATAATACGCCAATCTTACGTGATTATAATGGACAAGTCCCCTTTTTTAATCACCTACCAGCCATTTCGCAAGCCTTAGCCTGCTACAAAATAACGCAGATAGAGCCGAAATGGCTTAGAACTTTAGCCTAATTTTTAATTATAAATCGCAATTTAAGCATTTCAAACAAGTTTTCAGCACAAAAGCTAAATAACTCATCATGCCTGATCTAACTGTTCAAGTTCATCAATCATGGTCTCAATTACTGATAAACCTCGATCCCAAAAAGCAGGGTCAGTTGCATCAAGTCCAAAGGGTGCGAGTAATTCTTTATGGTGTTTTGTTCCCCCTGCACTCAGCATTTCAAAATATTTCTCTTGAAACCCGCCCTCTGACTCAGCGTAAACCGCATAGAGAGAATTCACCAGACAATCACCAAAAGCATACGCATAAACATAAAATGGCGCATGTATGAAGTGAGGCACATAACTCCAATATGTCCCATAGCCTTCAGTTAGCCGAATGGCCGGACCAAGGCTCTCACGTTGCACATCAAGCCAAAATTCATTTAGCTGCTCAGCTGTTAACTCACCATTTCTGCGTGCTTCATGAACTTTACGCTCAAAACAATAAAACGCAATTTGCCGCACAACAGTGTTGATCATGTCTTCAACTTTAGCTGCCAGAAGAGATTGTCGCTCAACAGCGTTTTGTGCTTTTTTCAATTGAGCTTGGAAAGTAAGCATTTCACCAAACACACTCGCCGTCTCAGCAAGTGTCAGCGGTGTCGGTGCCATTAAAGCTCCCTGTTTACCAGCTAAAACCTGATGCACACCGTGGCCCAACTCATGAGCCAAAGTCTGCACATCTCGTGGCTTACCTTGATAATTAATAAGAACAAACGGATGCGCACTAGGAACTGTCGGGTGAGAAAAAGCCCCTTGCGCCTTACCAGCGCGAAGCGGTGCATCAATCCAGTTCTTATCAAAAAACTTCTGAGCAATATCTTTCATCTCTGGCGCAAAGCCATGATACGCAGATAGAACGGTTTCTTGCGCTTCAGCCCAAGGGATGCTCCGTTGACTATCATTCGGCAATGGAGCATTCCTGTCCCAATAATCCATTTGGCTAACACCAAGCCACTTTGCTTTTAAGCTGTAATAACGATGAGATATCCGGTCATATTTGGAGCGAACCGAAGAAACCAAAGCATCAACCACTTCCCGTTCAACACGGTTTGAAAGGTGCCGGCTATCAGCCACATCCTCAAATTTACGCCACCGGTCTGCAATCTCTTTGTCTTTGGCTAAAGTATTTGTAATTTGAGTAAACAGACGTTTTTCTTTATTTAAAACTGTTTCAATAGATGCAGCGGCCACACGTCTTTTTTCTCCATCAGGAGATTGCAAAAGATTAAGTGTTGGCTCTAATGCCAAAGTTTCATCATCAACTTCAAACCGAAGAGATGTCATTGTTTCATTGAATAACCGTGACCAAGCCCCCCGCCCAACAACTGATTTATCGTGAAATAACTTCTCCAATTCATCAGAAAGTTGATAGGGCCGTTCATAAAGCAGGTCATCTATCCAGGGCTTATAATGTGCAAGCTCTTCATTCTTCAACAAACTTTCAATTTGGCTCTCTTCAAGGCGATTAAACTCCAAACCAAAAAACAATAAGTTAGAACTGATTGATGTAATCTGTTCCATAAGGTCACCATGCAATTTCGCATGTACCGGGTTTTCATTGTCACTCGAATATAAAAGCTGGCCATAAGAAGCAATCCGCCCCAACTTATCATTTAAAGCTTCATACCTTTGAACGGCCTTTGCAAGTTGAGTGCCTCCATCTTCACTTTCTGCGATTTGAGAAATCTTACCTTTAAAATCAGCTTGAAATGAAACCGCTTCCTCTTGAGATTTTTTCAAATCAGTCTGTAATTGAGACGACTCTGGCCCTTCATAAAGGTCCGTCAAATCCCATTCAGGCATCGCGCCTAACTGGTCACTACTTTCATCAACGGCCTCAGATGCCACACCATATACTGCACCAGTAGTAGAGAGACCTGCAGCCACTGAACTTTCATCAAATAACTGGCCAGTTGCTTTATCAAACAATCCAAACTTTTTAGAATTCACGCTTATTTATCCTTGAAACAAAAAAACTTTTTAGAAAATTCACCTTAAAGCAGGTGACCTAGAAACTTTAATAAGTTGCGCCCAAAAGGCAATTAAACTTAAAAATTTGCTGTGATTTGCCCCATTCTAACCCATAGAGAAAATTTCTACCATCCATTGAAATCGGAAAATTTTACCCAGTTCGCTCAAAAATCAGTCAAAAATAAACTTCTTATTTACTCTTATTGTCCAACATAGGCGAAGTAGTGTTGAGTAATGACCTTTTTTACCAAGTTTAAGAAATATAGGATTATCTCGCTAAGTTATAAAGAGATGGTCTGAAAAAAACATATTTCAAGGTAACATCGTGTCACTAGAGTAAAGAGTAGAGTGATAGAGTATGCCGCAATGCGTTCTAATTGTAGACGATGATCCTGCGCAACGCAGAATCTTGTGCGAAGCCATCAAACGCCTCGGGTTTGAAACTAAAATGGCAGATGGTGGCAAACAAGCCATCAGCATCATGGAAAGTCCAGAAAAAGAGCAAATATCGCTCGTTCTGTTAGACTTGGTGATGCCGGATATTGATGGTCATGCTGTTCTGGATCATCTTAAAAAAATCAATGCAAGCCAACCAGTTATTGTACAAACCGCAAATGGAAGCATCGACATTGCCATTGCCGCAATGCGAGCAGGTGCCTCAGATTTCGTTGTAAAACCTGTAAGCTTAGAACGCTTAGAAGTTTCATTGAAGAATGCAATGAAGATCGAAGCTCTAACAGTTGAAATTTCACGCATCAAACGCAAAAACGAAGGCAAGATGACCTTCGACAATCTCATTTCATCAGGAAAAAATCTAAGCCGAGTTATTGAACTCGGACGCCGCGCCGCAAGCTCAAACATCCCTGTTCTCATTGAAGGAGAAAGTGGTGTTGGTAAAGAAATGATCGCACGTGCAGTTCAAGGTGAAAGTGAACGTGTCGGAAAACCATTTATCACTGTTAACTGCGGTGCTATCCCTGAAAATCTCATTGAAAGCATTCTCTTTGGACATGAAAAAGGTGCGTTTACAGGAGCGACTGAAAAACGAACCGGCAAATTTGAAGAAGCCAACGGCGGAACACTCTTCCTAGATGAAGTTGGAGAACTTCCGTTAGATGCACAGGTAAAACTACTTCGTGCACTTCAAGAAGGTGAAGTAGACCCTGTTGGTGCAAAACGACCAGTAAAAGTCGATTTTCGCCTAATTTCTGCGACCAATAAAGATATGATTAAATTGGTCAAAGAAGGAAAATTCAGAGAAGACCTTTATTATCGCTTGAATGTCTTCCCAATAATGGTCCCACCTTTGAACCAACGTATTGAAGATGTTGTAGATCTCGCAAACCATTTCGTTGTTCGTTTCGCTGGCGAAGAAGGCAAAAAAATAACAGGAATTGATCCACAGGCACTCAAACTCCTGCAAAGTTACGATTGGCCAGGCAATGTGCGACAACTTGAAAACACAATTTTCAGAGCTGTTGTATTAGCAGATACACCAATTCTCACAATCAATGAATTCCCTCAAATCGCCACTCACGTTGAAGGTTTTGAGTTAGAAATGCCAGCACTGCCAGAACCATCTGAAAATGAAAGTTCTGTTTACACAGGTCCGGCAATGATTGGCGAAGAAGAAGAAACCCCTCAAATGGTTGCCTTGCAAGAGACAAACACAGGCCATCCCCCTGTAGGCATTCGTGTCATGACAGACGCTGGTGACATCAGAGCTCTAGAAGCTGTCGAAGCTGACATGATCCGTTTAGCACTTGGCCGCTATAGAGGGCATATGACTGATATTGCTAAACATTTAGGTATCGGTCGATCAACTCTTTATAGAAAAATGAGAGAAATTGGCTTACAGCCAAAAGCAACTGAAAGCTAAATCATCATAAATTAAAGATGATATACGAAGGAGGAGCCCAGCCCAATTTCGGGCTGGGGGGACATGGCAGCTTGTCTGCCCGGCACAGATACCGCGCCCTCGTAGGCCGGCCACTTTTGTGGCGAAATAACCGTGAGAGAGAGAAACACATATATTACAGTTTTTTAATTTGTATATGCGATCTTTTCTATGTCACATTTACAACAGGTACTAAGAGAAGAGAAAGAACCAGTGAATAGCGCAAAGTTTGCCCCTTTCACTCTTTCAGCTCTCAGCATATACTCTGTCGCAACTAACGGGCAAAAATTACGTAAAAATAGTGGGCAAATGAACATTTGAATTGAAAAATACAAGTGTTTACAAAAAGATATCAAAATCTCTCATAAAACTAACTCTTCCATCATAATTTACACCAAATAGGAAGATTAAAATAAAAGATGAAATATCTAAGATTTGACACAAATTATTGAACGAAAGTGTCTTTAAATACGTCAAAGCTTGTATAACATTAACAATCAAGGAAGACTTGAAGGTTAAATTGCTAAAACAAGCTCGCAAACTAGATTGAATAAAATATGGTACACCTTTACGAACCAAGGTGTATTAAGCAAAATTACGATAAAAGTTGAGGACGAAATTCATGGGAAAAGCAGTATTAATGACGAAAGCCATAATCCTGATCATAGCGTCCTTAGTCGTAAATGTTTCTCTTCTAAAAGCAGCTGAGCCTGAAGGGCCAGACATGCTCATCACATTAGAGGACGCACTTGAGCATCACTTGATTTTAAAAATCAAAACAAGCCTCAAAGGTAAAACCTCATATGACAAACAAATCCGCACGGATCTAACCAAATTTTACCAAGAACGAGATCGCAAGCCGATCTGGTTCAAAAATGATAAGCTCACCAAACAAGCACATTTAATAATCAAAGAAATAAATAATGGCGCTGAATATGGTATGAAAGTCAGTGATATTAAATTTCCTTCAGACAATTTAATTGAAGGAACGTCTGTGCAAAAAGCTAATGCAGAGCTGATGATGTCACGTGCTGTTCTTGAATATGCAAGACGAGCAAAAGGTGGCCAACTTATTCCTCAGCAAATCAGTCGTGCTCTAGATAATAATCCTCAATATTTAGAACCAATCACAGTTTTAAATGCGGTTTCAAGTTCCTCAGATTTAAAAGAAACTTTGAAAGAATTCCAACCAAAACATAAACAATTTTGGGCACTAAAAGAACAATTAGATCTACTTAGAAACGCGACCGGCTCAGTGAAACCAATTGTAAAAATTCCAGCTGGCAGTGTCATTCGCCCCTTTGATAGACACCCCCATGTCGCTCTTCTTCGCAAAAGATTAAATGTCATCGTACCAACTAAAAATGGCAAACTTCTCTACCCTGAAGACAGCTATGATAGCGACCTAGTCAAAGCCGTTAAAAAGTTTCAGACCGCAAATAACATTCGTGCAACAGGTATAGTGAATAAAACGACTAGAGCACGCATGAATAAGGGCAAGCCAAATCGTGAAGCTCAAATTCTAGCCAACATGGAACGCTGGCGTTGGGTGCCAACAGAATTTGGCAACTATCATGTTCGCGTGAATATTCCTGAATACCTCGTTCGCGTTGTAAAGAATGAAAAAATCATTCATCAGGAGCGCGTGGTTACTGGTAAAATCAAACACGCAACACCAAGCTTTTCCGATGTAATGGAGACAGTCGTATTAAACCCTTATTGGAATGTACCCCAATCAATCATTTGGAATGAGATGAACGGTGTCGCCCCAAAAGGCTATGAAGGCCGTGTAGTAAATGGCCGCGTGTTCATTCGTCAACCCCCTGGCCCGCGTAATGCCTTGGGACGTGTAAAATTCTTATTCCCAAACAAACACAGCGTATACTTGCACGACACACCATCTAAAAGCCTCTTCAAACGCAGAACTCGGGCATTTAGCCACGGATGCATAAGAGTGCGCGATCCATTAAAATTGGCCGAAGTCATTCTTGCTAGTGAAGGCTTTAACCGCAAAGCAATCAACGCACGAGTTGCAGCACGTAGAAACCAGCATATACCTTTAAAAACAAAAATTCCGGTTCACCTCACTTACTTCACTATGTGGGTAAATGATGATGGGAAAGTGAACTATTTTAATGATATTTACAGACATGACAGAAAAGTCATAGCTGCATTAAATGGCCGCCCTCTTGGGTTAGAACCAAAACAAAGAATTAAAAAGCGTCCAAAAATTGTGAAGAAGAAACCTAAAAAACAAAACAATTTCTATACTTTGTTCTTTAACTAAGGTTTGAAAACAATTTCAATTGCTTAAGGCCCATCAAGATGCCAGCAACAATAGAGCTACGTCATGATTATCAGACAACTCCTGACAAACTCTGGAAGGTAGCAACTGATTGGTCGTGCTTAGAGCAAGCTATGAAAGGTCTCGTAAAATTTTACGGTTTACCAAAAACTGAAATTTATCAAGGCCAGGAAATCGCAGCTGAATTTTCTTTATTTGGCCTTTTACCCAAATCTCCATGGACCATGAAAGTTTTGGAATATAACCCCTCAGAGCTTAGAATAAAAAGTCATGAATATGGTGGACCTGTCAAACAATGGAGCCACACCCTCACAATTGAAAAAACTGAAACTGGCGCCTGTTTGAAAGATCATATCATTGTGGATGCAGGCAAATTAACCCCCATTTACAAACACTGGGGCATATTCATGTATAATTACCGTCACAAGCCCCGTTTAGAAATGCTGAAACAGTTCTAAACCCTGACACGTACACCAGCTGTTCGTCGCTCTAACAATACTTCTTTTCTAAATCGAAATAATTTCGCTGGCCGTCCACCGGTTTGGCTCGACATTTTCCCGGTTGGTACAACCAATCCACCACTTTCAACCAGACGGCGAAAATTTTGTTTATGTAATAAATTTCCAGAAATCCCTTCAACAGATTGCTGCAATTCTAAGAGTGTGAAATTTTGTGGCATGAGATCAAAAATAACAGGCCTATATTTAATCTTCGCCCTGATACGGCTCATGGCAGTTGCCAAGATCCGTCGATGATCCAATATCATAGGTTCACCAAATCGCGGGACTTCCTCCCATTGGAGGGCCGCTGACCGTCCATCCCGTTTCGCTTCAAAAAGCAAACCAGCCTCATAAAGTAGCTCATACCGGTCCAAAACTTTTTCTTCATCAAAAACAGAACCGTTTAAGCCAAAGCAAATATTTACCCGCTCAGTAGCCCGTCTTTGTAACGCAAGGCTTCCTTGCTTACCAGCCCATACCATTAATCGAGGAATAATCTCAGCGTCAATAATTTCCGGTGCACCATTGCGCCAATCTTCCCATGGAAATGAACGATACCAGTTACGCCAAATCGCTGTAGACGACCCTGATGTACCATGATCAACCATCCGAGTAAGTGCCAGATAACCGATGGAAACAACATGCAATTCACCAGATTTTAAAGCCGTTACTCGCCCTCGATCGCCAAAAGTATAAAGCTGCTCAACATAACTCACATCAAGTCCGGTTTGCTCTCGCACAAACCCACGCACACCAATTTCCATAGTCCGATGAACTAGCGGATCAAACGGACCAAACGGCAAACCATCATGATTTTCATCATGGCTCAAAACTGTCAAAATATGAGGGTCAGTTTCTTCAAGCGAAACAATAGCCGCATTCAAACCAATTTCAATGACACTATTTTTGCCTGTTTTGTCCATAAAAAGCCTTCAGGTAAAACTATTGAAACTCAATTACTTAAACCGAACAGGCATTGAAAAAACAGCCCCCTCGAAAGCCATCTCACCCTGACCAATCATTTGAACAGCATCAGCCATTCGCCCATCACGTCCCATAATATCATCAGCCAAACCGACTAACTTTGCATTTGGTGTGGCTGTAGGGCTGGCTTCTCGTAAAGCTTCTGCAATCTCATTTTCAGAAACACCCTCATTCAAACGACATAAACTAATAAAAACGCCTGCAGTTGAGCGACTAACCCCAGCCCAACAATGAACTAGCATCGACTGTTCCAAGTCCCAATCATCTATAAAATCAATCAACCGTTGAACATGGCGTTCACTCGGAAGGACCAATCCATCCCGCGGTTCAGAAATATCATTCATCGCCAATTTCAAATGTTGATCATCTTCAAGCATGGTGGGCGTATCAATCATCGTATCTTTATTGATGATAGAAACAAGACGCCCTATTTTATGAGTTTCAATGGCCGATAAAACTTGTCCCAAAGGCCCGCCAAAAATACGCGTGTCAGATACATCAGAATTCCGGTCAGAATGAGCAGCTCCTGGTTCATTAGACATATAAAAACCCTTCAAAAGTTAGATTGACCTAATCTTAAATCATTAAACGCAAGAAATACTAATCAAAGCTAATAAATTTAAATCTCATTCAGTTGATGAAAACGTTCTAAAAATTTAACTTGTGCATCACTAACCGATAGAGCCTCTAAAGAAGAAATCCAATTTTTAAAATCACCATCTTTATCTGTAGGTGCTGAAAAATAAAGTGTAGCTTCATCAAGAGAAAATCCAGCCAGATAAATCGCTTCATAAAATGCAGAAATTTCATCAGCACGTTTAATCAATTGTTGAACATTCTCAGTAAGATCAGAGGCAATACCAAATCGTTGATGAATCGCATCAAGAATTTTTAATTCAAAAACCTTATAATCTGCCCCAATCGCAGCTTTAAAAGGGCTAATCAAGTCGCCAATAACATATTCAGGCGCATCATGTAAAAGAGCTCCCAATTGCCAAGAGACCGGTGCATCAGGCTTCAACTTTAAAAGAATATCAGTGACAAAAAGAGAATGTTCCGCCACAGAAAAAGCGTGTGGTCCAAACGTTTGTCCATTCCACCTCGCTACCCGCGCTAATCCGTGGGCAATATCTTCAATTTCAATATCAGATTTCTCTGGATTGAGTAAATCTAACCGACGTCCAGAAAGCATTCTTTGCCAGGCCCGAACAGGTTTTTTAGCAATTTCTTGCATCACTTAAGTCTTTCAGAAAAATCTATTTTTTTACCCAGCTTCAAGCAGGTTTTATGACAAGGACAATCAACAATATGGTCGTTCACCATCCCCATGGCTTGCATATGCGCATAAACAGTTGTCGGCCCAACAAACTTAAACCCAAGTTTCTTCAACTCTTTTGAAAGCTTAGTGCTCAGCTCTGTTTTCCCTGGAACATCTTTCATAGATTTAAAATTGTTCTGCAATGGCGCGCCATCCACAGCGTCCCAAAAAAAAGCGGCAAGCCCGGGGCCTTTTTCCTGCATCTCTAAAAAAGCCTTAGCATTATGAACCGCCGCTTCAATTTTAAGTCGGTTTCGAATGATGCCAGTATCAGCCATTAAAGCCGCAATCTTTTTTGGCTTATATTTCACTATTTTTTCCGCATCAAATCCATCAAAAGCGTTTCGAAAATTTTCTCGCTTTCGCAAAATAGTGATCCACGACAAACCAGATTGAAATCCCTCCAAAAGTAGTTTTTCAAACAAAGCACGATCAGAAGTTTCAGGCACACCCCATTCTTCATCATGATACTCAATATACAAAGGGTCATCGCCTGCCCAGGAACAACGTGTCATACATAACCTTCACTTTAAGCGTTTCACTCTACAAAATCATATGATGCCCATGATGGAAGTGATAAAGTGACCAAAATATTTTCAGTAAGGATTTTATCCCCACTATTCAGCGCTTTCCCAGCTCTGTCTAAGCGCACCAAAGCAAGTCCTTCTTTTCCTAGTCTTGATCCAAGCACACCAATAAGTGAAGTCTCAGTACGGATTTCAGTACCGCTTTCAGGTAATTCTTCTTCACTTGTCACACAAACAATCCGCTTGCGCACTGTGCTTCTGTGTTGCATTCGTGAAACAACTTCTTGCCCCACATAACAACCTTTAGTAAAATCAATTCCATCAATTAAATCATAACATGCTTCATGAGGAAATGTATTGCCAAGAGCATAATCATGTCCCCCTTCAGGGATGCCAGCAGCTAAACGCGCCGATAAATAATCATCTGGAGTGCAAGCGTCTAACCCCTCACAAAAAGCTGTCATATGATCAACTGAAACAATGGCACGCTGTCCTAATTTAACTGAACGAGGATCAGGATATAGTTGAGCTTCAGGACAAGCTAGGTCACATGGCTCAGCAAGCCAAAACACCATATGTGTCTCTGATAAATTTGAAATATCCACGCTAGCCCTAAGTTTATAGAGGCTTAACTTCTTAAAAAGTTCATCAAGTCCCCCCTTGGCCATCTCTAAAAAAAAACCCGTTACAGTTGGCACAATAAAAAACTCGTAATTAATTTTACCTTGTGGCGTTAGGAGCGCAGCAAACAAGGAGCCTTTTTGCTTAAGTTTCTCCAAATCATTAGTAATCAATCCCTGTAAAAACTCACTGGCATCTGGTCCTGTAACTTCTAAAACAGCGCGATCTAATAACGCTACGAATTTCGTCATTTTTAATTCCAATCCAAAGCACAGTCCGACCTCAGTGTATCGAGGATCGGATAAATAGTGCGTAAAAACAAAACAGAGCATTCTATAATTTATGTTTCAACGGAATATGCTCTAGGTAGTGAATAAGTCACAAATATAAATTTTAAGTCTTTCAATCAATAAATAATAAAAAGACCAATAACATCAAAAACTTGAAAATATTCTATTAATAAATTTTTTTGGTGCATACTCTCAAAAAATGCACCGATTAAACACCTGACAGCTCTCACTTTTATATATAAACTCGCATCAAGAGTTACAAGACACAAGCATAGAAGACAGATGAAATGTAGTTGAAACACCAATATAACTAAGACTACCAATTTCAATGAAACGGAGTATACACAAATGAACTTTGATCTAGTCATCAAAAATGGTGAAGTGGTCAATCAAGATGGAATAGGCCAAGCCGACATCGGCATTAAAAATGGTAAAATTTCATCTATAGGGGATCTTAGCCAAGCAACAGCTGATAAAACCATCTCAGCAACAGGCCTCACCATTCTCCCCGGCGTAGTCGACAGTCAAGTTCATTTCAGAGAACCCGGCAATGAACACAAAGAAGACTTAGAAACAGGCAGCCGAGCCGCTGTCATGGGCGGTGTCACATCTGTGTTTGAAATGCCAAACACGTCTCCCCTCACCACATGCACAAGTACGTTAGCAGATAAAATCAATCGCGCGCGTCATCGCATGTTTTGCGAATTCGCCTTTTATGTGGGTGGCACAAGAGAAAACACGCAAGAAATTCCCGACCTAGAACGATTAGAAGGTTCAGCTGGCATAAAAGTCTTCATTGGCTCCTCCACAGGTAACTTACTGGTAGACGATGAGGAAAGCCTCAAAAAGATCCTCTCAAAAATCAATCGCCGCGCAGCATTCCACTCAGAAGATGAAGCCCGCTTAATTGAGCGCAAAGATATCCGCCGATCAAATGACCCATCAAGCCATCCAGAATGGCGCGATGAAATCGCTGCAATGAAATCAACCAAAATGCTGGTTGAAGCAGCAAGAGAAGCAGGCAAACGCATTCACGTTCTTCACATTTCAACAGCCGAAGAAATTGAATATTTAGCCCATCATAAAGATGTCGCCTCAGTAGAGCTCACACCTCAGCATCTAAGTCTCTCCGCACCAGATGTTTACGAGAGATTAGGCACCTATGCTCAAATGAACCCACCATTACGTGAAGCACGTCACGCCAAAGCTCTCTGGCAAGGGCTACAAAACGGTGTTGCAGATGTCCTTGGTTCAGATCACGCTCCGCATACCATCGAGGAAAAAGAAAAACCATACCCAGAAAGCCCATCAGGCATGACTGGCGTCCAAACCTTGGTCCCGATCATGTTAGATCATGTCAATAATGGCAAATTGAGCTTGGAGAGATTTGTTGATCTGACATCTCACGGACCAAACAGACTTTTCGGTCTCGCCACAAAAGGGCGCATTGCCGTTGGAATGGATGCAGACTTAACCATAGTTGATATGAACCAAACCAGAACCATTACAAATGACTGGATTGAAAGTCGTAGCCAATGGACACCATATAACGGTCAAACCGTCAAAGGCTGGCCCAAAGGCACCATCATCAGAGGACACCGCGTCATGTGGGAAGACGAAATCATCGGCAACGCCATTGGCGAACCGGTAAAGTTCAACGAAGCCCTATAACAAAAATCACTAACGATAATGTGATGACAATCTGAAACATTGAGGCTGGTTTTTTCGATAAGTTATATTTAACTTAAACCTATGATTAAACGAGCCTCAAAGTTTCTTCACGTCTCTAGCCTCTTGACATCAAGAGCTACACCTTCCTATTTCAAAACACTATTGACCAAAGTTTTTAGTTGTTTTTTTCTCTTTTTTAGTTTTGCAATCGCTCATGCTCAATCAACTAAAATATTAAAAAACATCCCAGCGTCCCAAGCCGAATTTCGAACCAGTCACATGCCTTACACCGCATTTGACAAACTCAATCACACAATTTTAAAAATTGACAACGCAACTTTAAAAGTTGGGTTCGCTCCGGGAAAACTTGATCTCTCAAATCAACAAATCCTCAACTGGGTCAGAAATTCAGCCAAAGTCGTTTCTAAATATTACGGTCAATTCCCAGTAAACAACGCAAGAGTATTAATCGTCCCCGCGCTAGGTAAAGGTGTCAAAACAGGACAAGCCTTTGGCTATAGAGGCGCAGCCATACGTGTATTTGTCGGAGAGAAAAGTAATTTAAATGACCTGAAAAAAGACTGGATCGCCATACATGAAATGATCCACCTCGCCCTGCCAAATACCCATCAACGTCACCTTTGGTTAGCCGAAGGTCTTTCAGTATATGTTGAATCAATTGCCCGCGTTCAAGCTGGCCAACTCAGTGAAGCCTTCATCTGGAATGGCTTTATGAAAAGTATGCCCTTTGGCCTTCCGAAATCAGACGATAAAGGTTTGGACTACACACACACATGGGGACGCACCTACTGGGGTGGCGCAATTTTTTGTTTGCTCACTGATATAGAAATTCGCAAACAAACAAATAATAAAATGGGGTTGCAAGATGCTCTTATTGGCCTCATCAAAAAAGGCGGCAATAATGAAAGAATTTGGTCTATCTCAGAAATTTTAGAGGCGACAGACTATGCCACGGGTAAAAAAGCGGTCTATGAACAATATATGAAAATGTATAATACGCCAATGAAACCAGATCTGAAGAAATTATGGAAAGACTTAGGCGTTAAAAAAGTAAACGGAAAAATCCTTCTAGATAACAACGCACCATTAGCAAAAATCAGACAAGCCATCATTGCACCCAAATAAGAGGCCCTAAAAATCTTAAAGTTCAAATTCTAATTTCAAAAACAAAAAGTGTTTTTAAGTATTTTTATAATGAACCCCTCGCAAGAAGAGAGAACCCGCCTTATAGTAAACTGATCAATAATCAAATCAGAATTAAATTCAAAAAAATGCCAGATCATCACCTACTATATAGTTTTCGCAGATGCCCCTATGCTATGCGCGCCAGACTTGGCCTCACCTCAGCGAACATCAAAGTTGAACTTAGAGAAATTGTGTTGCGCAACAAACCTGCCCACATGATCGAGCTCAGCCCCAAAGCAACCGTTCCTGTTTTGCGATTAAAAACTGGTGAGATAATTGATGAAAGTTTGGATATTACCATTTGGGCATTAAAGCAAAATGATCCATCAAACCTTCTCAGCCCAGAAAATCACTCATTAGAAGAAATGTTAAAACTTATCGTTGAAAACGATGGCCCCTTTAAACATCACCTTGATCGCACAAAATATGCTGTAAGATACCCAGAAGACAACAAAGAAGATCATAAACTACAAGCAAGTGAGTTTTTACTAAAGCTAAATGATCGGCTATCTAACCAGAGCTTTCTATTCGGAAATCAGTGCTCACTTGCAGACATCACAATCGCCCCCTTTGTGCGCCAATTTGCAAACATAGACCGCACTTGGTTTGATAACGAGCCCTGGCCACATCTTTTAAGATGGTTGAACGAATTTATTGAAAGTAAATTATTTCTTTCAATCATGACGAAGTACGCCCCCTGGGAAGAAGGCGATAATATCATATGGTTCCCAGATAACGATGCTCAAAAAAACATCTCTTAATAGCGGATAAGCAAAGTGCCCAAGCCAATCAGTGTGAGAAATTTAAAAGCCTCAAGCACACTATAAAACCTCATATGAAACAAACTAGGCAAAGGCCGGTTATGTTCATAATCATCAACTTTATTATATATGATCGGCTTTAAATAATAGCGCTGCAAAAACAAACAAATGAGTACAAGCCCAAACACAAACCACAAATAAGGTCCAACTTCAGAAAGCACCATCGTTCCTGTAATGATCGCAACAAACAAAGCCTCAAATATAAAGAACAAAGTAAAGGTCGCATGCCCAATTTCCTGAGCGGTGGCATGTTCTAAATTTGGTGCGTTATATTTTGCAGGCGTTGCGATAAAACTATGCCCCAAAATCGCCCCCGCCCAAACAAACGGCAAAGCATATGGCACGGTTGTAATATACCGATGCGGAATCTCTTCCAAATAACTCAAAAATTCCATCTCTAGTCCCCCATGAAATCTAAATAACAAAATGAGATTAAGTAATCCATGTTATACATCATATTTATAAGGAAACGAACTCTGTCACACTGATTTAAATCAAATCAAACAACAAAAAAGGGACACAAAACTGCATCCCTTTCAATAAAACAAAACCAAATTATAAAAAACTCTCTGAATGATGAAGGAGCATTGCCTTTTTCAGGCAATGGGACATGGCGAAATCCAGTGCCTAGCACCGCCCCTCGGAGGGTCCGCCGCTTCAGCGGCGGAATTGCCCGAGAGAGAGAAACTACCTCTCAAAGCGCTTGAATTTGATCTTCGCTGGATTGATAGAATCTTCACCAAGGCGTCGTTTTTTGTCTTCTTCATATTCCGCAAAGTTACCCTCAAACCACTCCACATGGCTATTGCCTTCAAAAGCCATAATGTGAGTAGCAATCCGATCAAGGAAGAAACGATCGTGAGAAATAATCACCGCGCAACCAGGGAAATCTTCTAAGGCAGATTCAAGACTAGAAAGCGTTTCAACATCAAGGTCGTTGGTTGGTTCGTCGAGGAGGAGAACATTGCCGCCTCTTTTCAGCATTTTTGCCAAATGCACCCGGTTACGCTCACCACCAGAAAGATTACCAACTTTCTTTTGCTGGTCACCACCCTTAAAGTTAAACCAACTCACATAAGCGCGCGATGGAACTTCCCGGTTCCCCATCAACAACTGATCAAGACCATCAGAAATCTCTTCCCAAACATTCTTATTATCGTCTAAAGAATCGCGAGATTGATCAACATAACCAAGTTCAACAGTATCTCCCAAACGGATGGAGCCACCATCTGGCTGCTCATCACCAATAATCATTTTAAAGGTTGTTGTTTTACCAGCACCGTTCGGCCCGATAACACCAACAATACCACCAGGTGGAAGACGAAAAGAAAGGTTGTCGATAAGCAAACGATCTTCAAAACCTTTGGTCAAGTTTTCAGCTTCAATAACAACACCGCCGAGACGCTCTCCTGGTGGTATAGAAATTTGCGTGGCAGCTAATTGCTGATGATCAGCTTTGTTCGCCAATTCTTCGTAAGATTTAATCCGTGCTTTAGATTTCGCTTGGCGTGCTTTAGGACTAGCTCTGATCCATTCAAGCTCACGAGATAACGCACGCTTCTTCGCGTCATCTTCGCGGCCTTCCTGAGCCATGCGCTTCTGCTTTTGTTCAAGCCATGAAGAATAATTACCTTCATAAGGAACACCGCGACCACGATCAATTTCCAAAGTCCATGTTGTCATCTGGTCAAGGAAGTAACGATCGTGCGTTATCATGATAACGGTGCCAGCATAATCTTGTAAGTATTTTTGTAACCAGGCAACGGTTTCAGCGTCAAGGTGGTTGGTTGGTTCATCGAGAAGCAACATATCAGGCTTCGAGAGCAATAATTTACAAAGCGCCACTCGGCGACGCTCACCGCCAGAAAGTGTACTAACTTCGGCGTCAGGTTCAGGGCAATGAAGTGCACCCATTGCCTGGCTCACTTGACTATCAAGATCCCACAAATTCTGCGCATCAATTTCATCTTGCAGACGGCCCATTTCGTCAGCAGTTTCTTCAGAATATTCAACTGCCAATTCATTATAACGATCAAGAATAGCCTTTTTGCCAGCAACCCCTTCCATCACATTTCCAAGAACATCTTTCGTCTCATCAAGCTCAGGCTCTTGCGCCAAATAACCAACCTTCACGCCTTCAGCTGGTTTCGCCTCACCGGTAAATTCTTTATCAACACCAGCCATAATCTTCAGCAATGTCGATTTACCCGCCCCGTTAACACCAACGACACCAATTTTCACGCCGGGCAAGAAAGAAAGAGTAATGTCTTCAAATAATGTCTTACCGCCGGTATAGGCCTTGGACAGCTTATAACAAGTAAACACATATTGCGGGGTGCTCATGAAAATTAAACCTCAATGATAGTGTGAAAATAAGAATATGAGTGTTTAGACCAATGGTTTAGTGGCGTAAACCCCTATTCGTTGATGAAAAGCTCTAAGCCCTAAGCTCGGTTAAGAGCTAGCAAACAAGAGAGCCGCATATCTGCCAATTAAACAATAAATTACACTGTTAAGACCCTAAAAGTTAAATCAATTAACGAAAAACTTCGAATTAACCTCTATGGTATCGAACTTGCGAAAAAATTCTATAGATGAACTTTAAATGCATGAAGAAGATAGTTTTGTCTTAAAAAAATACAAAACAAGTATCAAAGCTTAGAAGTGCAAACCTATTTTGTATCATTTTTGAATACAATTTAGGTCCTTTAAAAAGTTAAGCCCCATAAAGTGTGAGTAAGACAATATGAAACTGAAACCAATTCTAGAAAAATGTGCCCTGTTAGCTGGCTCACTCCTCTTCTGTTTTGTGATTTTTGAATTTATTGTTTTTAAATATATTTTGAACACATCAGATAGCATTCCAAATGTATCTATAAACAATGTCGTTCGTTTTCAGCCCAATACAAAAGCTCGCCTCTTTGAACCAGACGGCACCTCTCAAACCATTGAGATTAATGCACAAGGTTGGAATTCAACGAAAAAATCCTACAAAGAAGAAAAAACACCCGGCACCACACGTATTGCCGTCATCGGTGATTCATACGTACAAGCCGCCGCTGTAAACGTGCCAGAAGCATTTGCTGAAGTCATTGAGCAAGAATTAAACAAAATCGGACATAAAACCGAAGTTTACCGTTTCGGTATAGATGGTGCCCCTCTTACTCAATATTTATACATGCTTCGCAAAGAAGTCTTAAAATACAAACCCGAAATCGTTGTCGTTCAACTCATTCATAATGATTTTGATGAAAGCTACCGTTTTCTTTATGGCCGTTATTCTTCAAGCTTCATGAAAGTAAATCTAGAAGGTGAAACGATTAAAGAAGTAGACCCAACACCTTACAAAGCAGGCTGGGTCGATACATTTAAAGAATACCGCACTTTTAGATACATCTATTATCAAACAGGGCTTTCGGTTTATATCCGCCGTCTCATTAACCTGACCAAAGGTGAAGAGGAAGAAACAACCAAAGCGCCAAAACACGGATTTGTACAATCCGCCATTGATGTTCGCAACATAACTGAGCTGGATAATATCAAGAAAGCAACAAACTACACATTAAGTGAGATAAAAAAGCTCTCCGAAAAACACCAATTTAAACTGCTTATTACTATGGACCCAGTAAGAGAAGCGGTTTACACCGGCAACCCTGCTGAAGAATACGAAGCTAACCAATTGAATTTAATAACTAAAAACGCAACAGATAAATTCAATATTTCATTTCTTGATTTGAAAAATGCCATGACCAAACACTACAAGAAAAACAAAAAGAAGTTTGAATTCCCATGGGATTGGCACTGGAACAAGTTAGGTAATGAAGTCGCTGGCAAAGCGATCGCCAAAGATATTGAACTTCAATTTCTAAAATAAAAGAAATAGAAACTTCTTTCATGTAAGACACGAACAATAGTTTTAAGTACTGGAATAAAAATGTCTAAAGATTTCCATGAATCATATGTTGATGAGCACCCCGATATGCCATCAGAGCGCAGTACCGGCTTTGTTTTTGCCGTTGTCGCTGCAATCATCGGCTTAATCATTTATTATTACAGCGATTACACCAACCTAAATGGTTTATTAATAGCACTTGGAATTTCGGCAATTTTCGCTGGTCTCGCTCAATTTGCACCAAACATATTACGGCCTCTTAATATCCTGTGGTTCAAATTTTCAATGCTTCTTTTCAAAATCATGAACCCGCTGATTATGTTCGTGCTTTTTGCTGTGGTCATTGTCCCAGCTGGTCTCATCATGCAGTTAAAAAGAGACCCTCTGCGCCGCAAAGTTGATAAGAGCGCTAAAACTTACTGGATTGAAAAAGATCCTGAAGCGTCAACACGCTCAATGAAAAACCAATTTTAAATAATCAAATTAAGAGGAAAGCTATGAAAAGCTTTATCAAAGAAATTTTTGCTTATATGAGCGCCCGCAAAAAATGGTGGTTATTCCCCATTCTGGTCATCATGGTATCAATTGGCGCTTTACTTGTTTTAGCCAAAGGCTCCGCTATCGCACCATTTATTTACACTATTTTTTAAAGAATGATGCCCTGCATGAGAGGACAACAAGTCCTTCTCATGCCCAATTACTTTAGAGAAATCTAAAAGAAAAAAAATAAAAGAGATCAAATTATCTCCTTTGTAGAAAAATAGAAAAAAGGAATGTCATTACTTCAGATGACATGACATGGCAGCATAGCTGCCCGGCATAAGTGCCGCCCACCGGAGGCATTCGTCTTAACGAATTTGCCGTGAGACAAAAAAGAGTTTCAAAGATGCGTATTTTAGGTATTTCAGCTTTTTATCATGACAGTGCTGCCGCTTTAATCGAAGATGGCACCATCATCGCCGCAGCTCAGGAAGAACGCTTTACTCGCAAAAAGCACGACCCAGGCTTTCCAAAAGAAGCGATAGACTATTGCCTAAAACAAGCTGGTGTAACTCTAAGTGAAGTTGACCATATCGTTTTCTTTGAAAAACCATTTATTAAATTCGAACGATTGCTTGAAACATATTTAGCAAGCGTGCCAGCAGGCTTTCAAAGCTTTAAAATGGCCATTCCCGTTTGGATTAAAGATAAGCTATTTCAAAAGGGCAACTTAATTGAACTCTTTGAAGAGTTCGAAAGTACCAAAGAAAACGCTAACGAAATTGAAGACAAATTACTCTTTGCAGAGCACCACCAAAGTCACGCAGCATCGGCATTTTTCCCATCTCCTTTTGAAGAAGCCATCATTCTTACAATGGATGGCGTTGGAGAATGGGCAACAGCCTCAGTTGCCATTGGCCGCGGTAATGAACTAACCACCGTGCGAGAAATCCAATTTCCGCACTCACTTGGCTTACTCTATTCCGCCATGACCTATTATACAGGGTTCAGAGTAAATTCTGGCGAATATAAAATCATGGGATTAGCTCCTTATGGTGAGCCAAAATACGCAAAACTAATCAAAGACAACCTTATTGATATTAAAGAAGACGGTAGCTTCTGGCTTGATCAAAGCTATTTTAATTACGCAACCGGCCTCACAATGACATCATCCAAATTCCATGATTTATTTGGTGCACCACCGCGCACTTCGGAAGATCAAATCACTCAACGCGAAATGGATCTAGCCGCATCTGTTCAGGCTGTCACAGAAGAAGTCATGTTAAAAATGACAGAAAGTCTATCAAAAGAATACGGCATCAAAAATCTATGTCTTGCAGGCGGTGTCGCACTAAATTGTGTTGCAAATGGTAAAGTCATTCGCGCAGGTAGTTTTGAAAATGTTTGGGTCCAGCCAGCTGCGGGTGACGCAGGTGGTGCCTTAGGCGCAGCCCTTGCCGCTCACTATATTGAGAAAAAACAACCGCGTACTGTTGGCTCTGAAATGGATGCCATGAAAGGCAGCTATTTAGGCCCCGAATATGAACAAAGCGATATTGAAACACGGCTTACAAAAGCTGGTGCCGTATTTGAAGTTTTGACGGACGAGACAGTTATGACAGAGACAGCCAAATGCCTAGGAGAAGGCCACGCAGTTGGTTGGTTCCAGGGCAGAATGGAATTTGGCCCAAGAGCTTTAGGTGGTCGCTCTATCTTAGGTGACCCTCGCAATCCTGAAATGCAAAAAACTCTCAATTTAAAAATCAAATATAGAGAAAGCTTTCGCCCCTTTGCTCCTTCTGTCATCAGTGATGAAGTCTCTAACTATTTTGATCACGAAGGCACCAGCCCTTACATGCTCGTTGTCGCCCCAGTGAAGGAAGAACACCGCAAAGACACATCCAAAGAAGATGAAGGCTTATTTGGAATTGAGAAATTGAACATTCCCCGTTCAACCATCCCGGCAATCACTCACGTAGATTATTCAGCAAGAATTCAAACTGTGCATGCGGAAACCAACCCAAGGTACCATGCACTTATTTCTGCATTTAAAAAACAATCAGGTTGCCCGATTGTTGTAAATACAAGTTTCAATGTGCGCGGCGAACCCATCGTCAACACACCAGAAGACGCCTTCCATTGCTTCATGGGAACAGAGATGGACACACTCGTCGTCGGCAATTGCCTCATGCGCAAACCAGCCCAAGATCAATCCCTTGCTGAAGATTATAAAGATAAATTTGATCTGGATTGATGGATAGAAGAATCAAACAAATAAAAAATATACGAAGAAGGAGCTTAGCCCATTTCGGGCTAAAGGACATGATAAAGCGCTTCGCGAAACCAGGCGCCTAGCGCTGCGCCCTCGCAGGCCTGCTGCTTTGCAGCAAATTATTAGCTGTGAGAGAGAAAAACAACTACCCCTCTTGCTCGCTTTCTCCATTAGAAACACGCCCAGCTGAAAGACTATCTTTATAGTGATCACGATACTGTTTCATAAACACATCAAGAGTATTAATCGCAGCAATATCTTTAGCTAATTTTTTATAAACCTCACCGTTTTTATTAACCGGTTTAGTCACAACAATAAAAGCACTCGCATCCGTACTATTCACCATTTTATTATAAAATTTCTTGCGCAAACGAGAGAGTGCAAATGCATCCTCAGCCAAGGAATATGAAATAGCAGATCTTAACACATCTTTGCGCTCATAGGGTTGCAAGACATCACTACGGTTCCAACTGGTTCCAAGTAATTTCTCCAACTGTTCGCCAGCTTTGCCCCATTGCCGCGCATTCCAATAAGCATCAGCTTTCATGCGCTCAATTTCAGCACCCTTCATCCGATTTAGAATATCAATCGCACCATCAACCCTGCCCATTTCACTCAAAGAACGAGCTTCTAAAACATCGCGAGCACGTTTCACCCTATCAGGTAAATTAGGTTGTCGTGTCCGTCCAATTGTTTGTAAAGCCAGAACAGGTTTTCTGTTCATCAGATGCACCATAGCTAGTTTTGCCGCAACCTGACTACGAGCAGCACCATGAACGCGTTTCGTCACTTGATGGTCAAGTAATTCAGCTGCATGGTCCAATAAATCTACATCAATTAAACGATCTGCAAGCATGCGGATCATTTCGTCTCCAGCACGACCAACTGGCGTTAATTCTTTATAGTCATAAAACAAACTCAAAGCTTCAATCGGACGCAATCTTGTTTTTCTATTTTGCAAAAACAAAGATTTGAAAACTTTTGCCATCTCATCTTGAATTTTTAGAGCATTATCATCTTTTGGAAATGCTTTTACCGCTTGTTTCATATTCCCAAACGCCAAACGATAGTCCCCTTTATTAGCATAAAGGTTTGAGAGCATTGAAAGCATCTGCACTTCGGTATTATCACCGCGCCACATTAATTGCATACCCTCTAGATCAGAGATCGCTTGCTTCATGGTGATTTTTTTATTCTCTAAATTGAGTTTTACAATATCAACCTTTGCCTGAGCTGCAATTGGCGAAACATCTGATTTAGCCACAAGGTTTAACAAGTTCAAAGCGTCTTCAGTTTCTCCCATATTCGCAAGATACTGGCCGTTCAATAACATCGCTTCAACATCAATAGAATCTTGTCCGCTCTCACGCGGCACTGCTTTTAAATATTCATTCATCAAAGCAAAGTTTTGTAAATTCTTAGCAGCTTTCGCAGCAGCTAAACTAAACCGCGCCCGTTGTAAATCCGGATAATGCCGCATTACATCCTGACCATTGCGAAATTGGCGCATTGCGTCAGACCATTGCTCAAGCATTAACTTCGCCATACCACGCCATAAAGATGCATGCTCATTACTGTGCAAACCACTCGTAGCTAATGAAGATATAGCATCTTGAGGTCGGCGCATCATCACATTGGCCGCTGCCTCCAACACTCTCAATTCAGGCTCATTTTGTCGCTCTGGAGACTCAAAAGTCAACCGCTTCAACATCCCTAAAGCTTCAGGAGCCAATTCATTTGAAATCAAGAACCGCGCATAATCCCGACGCGCCTTATAACGTTCCTCAGCTTCAGAAACTGCTATACGAGATTCAAAGTTACCCATCTGATCAACAAAGGAGCCATTACCAGCAGATTGCCAATCATCAAAATTTATAAAACCAAGCGTTGAGCTTTTCTTTTTAGCAGCTTTACCAGGACGTTTCGCTTGATCTGGAACAGTATCATCAGAAAGGTGTAAACCAGAATGGCGCGTAATCACCACTTCCTGAAAACCAACTCGAATTTCAACATCATCTGTTTTAGGAGAAATTGCCACGCCTTGCGCTGTACCAAACGCACTAAACTCAACCATCTCCTGTGGCTTCATTAATTGTTCAACAGGTGGATAGCTAGTGACCAAACCAACGCGATCACCAATAGTCTCATCTCTCAGCCAGTAGATATGACTTGGTTGCTGCAAAGAAATACTCACATAACGTTTGTTCTCAGCATTCACCTTTCGGCGCAACCGTAATGATTGAGCCTTAGCTGAAACCATATCTCCAATTTTTGCCGTCCAAGTAAAATTGTCATATTCAAAGGCAAATAACTGAGGTTCAGTCAGCTTAATCAATATCAATTGACCATTGTTCAATCGAGTTTTACGAATATCTTTGATATAACGAGATCCCCGTTTCATAACACCTGAAAGGTCAAGCGGCTTAAAGCTATCAAATAATATCCAAACTGTTTCCCCTCGAATAAAACCGGCTGCTGCAACCGCTTCTTCAAAACGAAAAGAAATTTCAGTATATCCGTCTGCTTCTTTTACATAAACATTATCAAAATTCTGAGCGGCCTTTTTCTCAGGTGATAGCATTGGGAGAACTTTACCTCCCTCACGTCCCTTAAACTGAGGCTGCACACCAGCAACGATCATTCCCGACTTTGCTTTTACAGCAGGCAAACCAACTCTCTCAACATCGTCGCCATACATACTCAGATCAAATTTATCAGGGTTAAAATCCGAATATGTTGAGCGCACCATACTTATGGTCTCTTGCTCACCAGTAAATTCATTCATTTTCTTTGGCGCTTCAGAAGAAAGAATTTGAACATCTTCACGCCCAACAACATTGCCCTCATTATCAACCACATTCCTTTCAAGCTTTTTCAATTGTTTTGAAAGAGCAACATCTGAAGGAGAAATATCAACCACATAATCTTCGCCTTCACGATACCCCCGCACATTAGATAAAGGCGGTAATTTTAAGGTGACGATTGTAGAAATTTCTGAAGAAACGGAAGAGATGCTCGTTAAATATTTGGGTAAATCATGCTTGACCCGACCTACATCAAGTTTAACAGGTTCACCAAAAGTCAACTGTACTGAAGAACCTTTTCGCTCCATCTTCGCAGTAACAAATTTGTTCCAATCAAATACAAGACGTGTAAAGGTCGGCAAAGCTCCAACACGGATGCGAGCTGTAAAAACTTCTTTAGCTTTCTTTTTCTGTAATAATCGCGCTTGGTTAGCCGCCTCAATTTCAGCAGCTCGTTTAGCAATCGAGCGCAAAACATCTTGAGGCAAATTAGGTGGCATACCCTTCCACTTACGTCCAAGGATATCAATGAAAACTTGGCTTCCCGCTTCCATGATATTCACTTTATAACTATCGGAAAAAGCCAATCGAAACGCATGTCCATCAGGGTCGACCCGTGCAACACTAATATAGTTTGGCATTTTTCGAATAAGCTCATCTAAATTAAGATCGACAGCTTCTTTGAATTTAAAAACCAAAATCGTATCATCAACAGCACTTTCATAAGCAGGCAACCGATCAAAGTTTAAAATTAGCCGAGCATAGCCACGTTTTTCAGAAGCATCGGTTTTGACTTTCAGCCCCGCGGCCAGCAAACTTCCATGAGTCAAAGTTAGAAAGATGCAAAAAACTAGAGAATGGATAAGCGATGAAGAAAGGCTAGATAGCCGAATTGAAAACAGTTGAGAAAAGCGCACAAGCAAAAGCGATAATGCACCAGGGGTGAATTTTTTAAAAAACTCTGAACCGCCTTGCCATCTGGTCAAGAAGATCCTTGAAGTTAAAAATGTCTTAAACTCACCCATACGCACTCCTTGCAGATAAAGCATTTTAACTTTATCGGGCATCATTCAGCCTTCTTCGAACTGAAGTTCAGCTAACAGTGTGGCAGTGTTTCCTTAAAAACCTCTTTAATAATTAGGTAAAATTTGCAAACAAAACGCTCAAACAGCAAGATCCGGCGAGAATTAGATCATTTTGTCGCTATTTGACTTCATTGAACCTAAATTATTGATTTTTTTCAGCAGGTTTATCATCTTGAACAGAAGGTAATTCATCAGTTTTTGCAGTATCATTTGCAGCAACCATCTGATCTTTTTTAACAAGCATCAGTGTCAGCTCTCTCGCTTTTTCTGGATTCATCTTCGCTAAGATCTGAGAACTAGCAGCAGCTTTCATAGACCGCGTCAAATCAACCAAAATCGGCATTTTCAATCCATTGAAAATACGAGCAGCCTCTTTCGGCTTCATCGAAGTGTATATCTTAACTAATCGTTGGTATTGCTGATCATTCAAAACATCTTGTTTTTTCAGTTTTCCTTGAATTCTCGCTTCAAGTTTTTTCAGTTGATTGATGCGTTCATCAATTTGACGTTCAGCAGCCTGTAATAAATTTTCCTTCAAGCTCAATTCAGCTTCACGTTTATTCAATTGCTTGCGTCTTTGAGCCAAACTCTCCAGCAAATCAAGTTCAGATGAAGAAGATTTAACTCTCGTCTCTTGAGCATTATCAGGGTTAAATTGTTTTGGTCCTTGATTTTCAGAGGTCTTTTTCTCTTTTTTACCTGCATCTTTTTCTGCAGATTTTGGGTCTTTATTTTTGTCGCCAGCCTTAGAGCTCTCTTCTGCCTTTGACTTGTCTTTAGAAAGCTCGGTATCTTTCGCAGGCATCTCTTGAGCGTTCAAAGCAACCGAACCCGTAATCACGGTCCGAGTATCAGCAAAAATAAAAGCCGCACTTTTTAAAAGAAGCAAACAAGTACAAGCAAACACAACCAATTGTAACAATCTAAAATTATTCATGACCCAGTGACTTTCTATTCTGATCAACAAAACGGGGCTCGTCTTGACCTGTCATTTTCTGTTGCCCTACTGGCTGAAGATTCTGGTAAGCCGTTTGTGAAAGAGTTTCTTCTCTCCCACCTTCAATCCCCGGATGCGAGGGCGGTTCTGTCAAAGTTGAAGGAGCAAAGCTTTCTTGACCAAACCCTAATTTTTGTCGTTTTAATTGTTTAGAAATTTCCATTTGGTCAGATGTCACAGGCGTCGGATGTAGATGCGTCTCCATAGACTTCAAGGCATGAATATCAACCTCAGAAAACTTCTTTGCGATATCACGTAACTCTTTGCTTTTTTCTAGATTAACGCGCAAATCTTCACTTGTATGCCGTGCGGCTTCCATTTGCCCCGCAATCTGTCCCTCAACATGAAGAGCCGTTCTGCGCATTTCGCTAATCGCTTTTTCAGCTCGATCAGAAGAGCGGTTCAACTCGCTGATAACTTGACGAATGCCACTTTGGTCAGTGCGCAATGCCGTCAGTTTAGAGTTCACAATAAAACAATAGCTAATCGTCACAACAAGTAACATAACCATCATTAAATCTATAATCACACTTAATGTAGATCCAATCATAGCCTTACCCTTGATCCGCTAAAAGAGGTTCTGAAGGTATAATAGGTTGTTCCAGTCCTCCTTTTAATTTTAAAGCCATTTTTCCATTTGATTGCCCAACAAAGCCTTTTGAAAGATTTATGCCACTACTGCGCAATTGCACCGGATCATTCGCACCACAGGTCATTGGCAAAGTCTGTCCAACCTCCAAATTCATTATCTTATGTAAAGGCACTTCAAATTCATCGAGCACAACATCAAGGGGAACTTCTGTGTTCCAAATTTCATTAGCTAAATGGCCCTCCCAAATTGGATCACGGCCAAATTTTTCACCCATAAAGCCTTGCAATAACAAATGGCGAATAGGTTCAAGTGTTGAGTAAGGCAGTAAGATCTCAACACGCCCGCCCCGATCTTCCATATCAATGCGCAATCGCACAACAATGGCTGCATTAGCAGGACGTGCAATGGTCGCAAAACGAGGGTTCGTCTCTAATCTTTCTAATTCAAATTTTACAGGATAAAGCGGTTGGAATGCTGTCTCAGAATCCTTGAGAATAACTTCAACCATACGAGAAACAAGCGTTGTCTCAATCGTGGTATAAGGGCGGCCTTCAACCCGAACAGCAGGCGAACTTCTCCCGCCTAATAATATATCTACGATACCGTAGATCAAACCAGAATCAATTGTAATCAGCGCCAAATTATCCCATTGCACGGCCCGGTATACAGCAAGCATCGCAGGCAAAGGAATTGAATTGAGATAATCTCCAAACCGCATTGAGCTAATCGTATCAAGACTAACTTCCACATTATCAGACGTAAAATTACGAAGAGATGTTGTTAGCAACCGCACAAGTCGATCATAAACAACTTCAAGCATCGGCAGTCTCTCATAAGAGACCATAGCAGAATTAATAATCGCGCGAAGACCGCTGGTGTCATTTAAAGAGCGTTCATCAAGATCAAAACCTAAAAGGTTATCAATCTCATCTTGATTAAGTATCCGCTCACTACCACCCTGGTCACCATCACCCTCATCTTCAGGGTCCCCAACCATAGCCGCCCATTGGGCCGCCATATCACTATCAAGGCCATCAAGAGCTTCTTCATCAACCTCATCAGTATCATCAAGCGCAGCACCCCACGCTGCGGCCATAGCATCCTGATCTAGATCTTCATCTGACATAAGAGTTAAGTCCTACTGAACAATAATTTCTTTAAATAAAATGCGGTTTACCCGGCTCGGATGAACGGCCAGGTTAATGCGCTTTAGCAATTCTTCTTTTAAGCGGTAAATCCCTTGAGAACCTTCAAGATCTTGCGCCCGTAGTTCACGCAAATAGACCTGAAATAAATCAAGCACACGAGGTAAATTAGGTTGCATCGCTTCAGCCACTGATACGTCGGCAACTTCCAAGGCTATTTTCATCTTTAAATAATGAGCACGTTGTTCTTTACTGCTCAAATTAACAACCATCTCAGGTAACTCATGATAATAAGCTGGTTTCGCCGGTGGTGGTGCATTCTCAGTTAACTCAGCACCTTCCTCAGCGCCTCCAAGCAAACCCATCATGGATGCCCCAAAATATCCGCCGCCACCCAATAGCAATAAAGCCACAGGCGCTATGATAAAAAGTAACTTACTTTTCTTCTTTGGCTCACCCTCTTCACCAACCTCTGCCTCAGAGTTTTCATCATCCGTTTCGGCCATTTTTTTGCAACCAACCCCTTAAAACATATAGAAGAATCACCGCAAGACGCAGCTTCAAGCATAGTTCTATCCCCATTAGTGTTAATGAATAGTTGCCAAATCTTAAAAAGAGGAAATATCTGCCCAGTCAATTTTGCCGCCTTGCCGGTATTGCATATCAGTCAAAAACATTAAACTATTGTTTTTGCTGCGTTATTTTTCTGGCACGCTCTATGCATTAACCTTAACAACACACAACCCGGCAAAATTTGCTGAGTTAACAATTAAGAAAATTGTTAAAAGTTTTAAGGAAGACACCCATGGACAACGCTTTACGTATCGGCTTATCCAGACAAATGGCACTTCAAACAAGAATGAATGTCATCGCGAATAACCTGGCAAATATAAACACCGCCGGTTTCAAACGCGATACTGTTCACTTAGAAGAATTTCGCATGCCAGTAGCTCAAATGACTGAGCTAACAGGTAAAGACAAAGCCTTGTCCTATGTCCATGACCGTGCCGTCCTCAATAATATGAGCTCTGGCTCAATGAAACAAAGTGGAAATGAACTTGATGTCGCCATCAATGGTAAAGGCTGGTTCAGCGTCACAACACCTGAAGGTGAACGCTTCACGCGAAATGGTGAGTTTAAACTCAACAATGAAGGCACCCTGGTTACAAACGCAGGTTACCCCGTGTTGGGCTCAGGCGGTCCAATCACATTCGGCCCAAATGAAACGCAAATCAACATTGCAAGAGACGGAACAATTTCTTCAAGCGAAGGCGTAAAAGGGCAAATTCGAGTAGTGACCTTTAATGACCAGCAAAACCTCAACAAAGAAGGGTTCAACCTGTTCAAAACAGATGAGCAACCAACACCTGTTGTTCAACCCAATGTCATGCAAGGCATGGTCGAAGGCTCAAACGTTCAACCCGTTCTGGAATTAACCAGCATGATTGAAACAACCAGGGCCTACACCAGCCAAGCCAAACTCATGCAAAAAACTGAAGAGCTAAAAAGCGAAGCCATGAACAAACTAGCTTACGTACCAAATTAATTAACGCGATTGCTGGTGAGCAACTGAAGCGTAGATAAATGGTTGCTGGTAGGCAACCGAAGCACAACCAATAAAATGAATGTGCCAAACTATAACTATACGAAGAAGGAGTCCAGCCCATGTAGGGCTGGCGAAATGACGCCAGAGGCGTCCGGTGCAAGCACCGCCTAGCGGAAGGCCCGCTGTAATAACAGCGGAATAGCCCGTGAGTTATAAAAAAGAGGATCTGAAATGAAAGCTTTAAGAATAGCCGCCACAGGAATGCAAGCCCAAGAGCTAAACGTCGAAGTTATTTCAAATAACATCGCCAACATGCGAACAACCGGCTTCAAGCAAGTACGCGCAGAGTTTCAAGATCTTCTCTATCAAGATATCCGCCGTGTCGGAGCTAACTCTTCAGCAAGTGGGAACATCATCCCAACAGGTGTTCAGGTTGGTTATGGTGTTAAAACCGGCGCAACAGCACGGATCATGACTCAAGGTAACTTGCAACAGACAGGCAAAGAACTCGACGTCGCAATCAGAGGCGAAGGTTTCTTTTCGGTTCAAACACCAGATGGTCAAACCGCTTATACACGTGATGGTTCTTTTGAACTCGACGCAAACGGCAATCTCGTCACATTAGACGGATTTCAAGTTCAACCAAACATCACTGTTCCTAATAACGCTCGCTCAATTACCATCAATCGGGAAGGTGAAGTTCAAGCCCTTTTGGATACAAGCACCACTCCAACAAATCTGGGACAAATCCAACTTTCTCGTTTTGTAAATAAAGCCGGCCTTCAATCCATTGGTGATAATCTTTATCTAGAAACTCCTGCTAGTGGCACAGCGATCGATGGAACAGCAGACACAGCTGGTTTTGGATCCATATCACAAAACTTCCTGGAAAATTCAAACGTAAATGCCGTTTCAGAGTTATCTGATCTCATCTCAGCACAAAGAGCTTACGAAATGAATGCGAAAGTCATCAGCGCATCAGATGAAATGATGCAAGCTAGCGCAAGTATCGTTCGATAAATAATTACAAAGTAAATCAGTAAATTGGACACTAAGAAAGGATAAGAAAATGAAAGCCACAATCTTAAAATCTTATAGAAATTGCAATTCAGTCAAGATTTCAAAAGCAACAGCTTTAGCCTTAACAACTGTGCTGTCATACATTATCTTTTCATTACCAACCACGGCATTTGGCGCGGATATCTTAAAACTAAAAACAAATATCGAAGTCCAAAAAGACATTGTGACACTTGGTGATATTTTTGAAAACATGACCCGTTATCGCTCAGAAGCGATTTTCAAAAGCCCAGCCCTTGGCCGCCAAGGAACCGTAAGCATCGACCGTTTAATCGAAGCAGCCGAACGTTATGACTTCACGTTCGACACACCCTTAAATTTGAAAAAAATTAAAATTTCTCGACCCGCACGCGAAATAAAAGCGTCCCTTATAAAATCTATGATTTTAGAAAAAATACAAAAAGAAAATGAATTCACAAAATCAACAGACATAAATCATTTTAAAGAAACTAAAACCAAGCTCACTTTCAATACACCATTAAAAGCCATCATGGTTCCACTGAACTTTTCAGGAAAGCTAAAATTTAAAAAATTCACCTACAATAAATTGCGCGGCACCTTTCAAGCAATCATTCAACCAAAAGAAGCCAATAGACAAACATTCTTGGAAAACATAAACGGCAAAACACAAACCGTAGTCATTCATGCAGTGGTAAAACGTGGAATTAAAAAGGGTGAAACAATTGATGCCTCAGATATTGAACTCGCCGAATTTTCACCACGCCGCGTACCAAGAAACGCAATACAAACAAAAAAACAATTGATCGGTATGGTTGCAAGCAAGAGATTACGTGCAGGAAGTATCATCCGTTCATCAGATATCGAAACAAGAAAAGTCATTAAAAAAGATCAGCTCGTGACCTTGATATTACAAAAGCCTGGAATGAGCCTGAAAACACAAGGCAAAGCCGTAACAAGCGGTAGTCTAAATGAGACAATAACCGTGATGAACATCCAATCAAAAAGAATAATACATGGGATAATAAAAGGCCCAGGGCTCGTCATGGTTCACTCTAATGACTATCAGATCAAACCCTTAAAAACAGCTCAATTAAATTAACTAAAATCTGAAATTAGACCACTAGTAATTCATGAGATAGATGAGAGAAGCATATGTTCCGCTCAATGTTAAAAGTTAAGTATTCAAAGTTAGCACATAAAGTAAAGATCGAAGTTTGCATAAAAACTCTTTTACTTGCCATTATGGCAAGTACATCCGCTGGCTGTTCCCACTTAGATAAAATTTCTGAAATCGGTGAAACTCCGAAACTATCTGCTATTGAAAGTCCAAAAGCAAAACCAGGTTACAAACCTGTAAGCATGCCAATGCCTGAACCCGAAGCCGTGAGTTATAATCCAAATTCACTTTGGCGAAATGGCTCTCGTTCTTTCTTTAAAGATCAACGAGCAAGAAAAGTCGGCGACATCATCACTGTGATGATTGAAATCACAGATAAAGCGGAAATAGAAAACGAAAGCACAAGAGATAGGTCAGGTACCACTTCAGCAGGTATTGATGCATTAGCTGGTTATAAAGCTGTATTACAAAGCATTCTGCCCAATAGTGCTGATCCAACAAACTTGGTCAATGTAAATTCATCTCACTCTGACAAAGGTTCCGGGACTGTTGACAGAGAAGAAACACTAACCACCAAAATGGCAGCTGTCGTCATGCAAGAATTACCTAACGGAAACCTTGTTATAGAAGGACGTCAAGAAATAAGGGTCAATCATGAAATAAGAGAAATCATCGTGGCCGGTGTCATAAGACCTGAAGATGTAAGCTCTATCAATACAATCGACATCTCTAAAATCGCAGAAGCAAGGGTCTCATATGGAGGCAGAGGACATATAACAAATGTTCAAGCTCCACGATATGGCAACCAGGTACTCGATATTCTGCTTCCTTTCTAAATATAAATAAGTATAGAAAACAACTTTACGGCCTGACTTTAAACTTAAAGTTCAGGCCGTTTCTACGACTACCAACTAAAGCACCGTTAACCAAAACCATATCGGTAATAATAGGTATTTGACTAATCAGTCAAATAAAGATAGATTGCAAAATCTAAGGAAAAGAATATATGGGTCGTCCACCAACAAACACCAAACTGAGACTATTAGAAACAGCTCATGAACTCATATGGCGCAATTCATATGGCGCTGTTAGCGTTGATGGAATTTGTGAAAAAGCAAATGTAAAAAAAGGCAGTTTTTATCATTATTTTCCAAGCAAGGCAGATCTTGCCATTGAGTCGATTGATTGGTGGATGACAAATACAATTCCATTTCTAGATGATATCTTCTCGCCCTCCAGGCATCCCATAGATAGATTCACTCTATTAATAGATTTTATTTATGAAAAACAAGAGGATATGAGAATTGAATTTGGTCAGGTTTGTGGCTGCCCTTTTATAACTCTAGGCTCAGAACTCGCAGCTCAAGATGAAGTTATCGGCGCTAAAATTAGCGCCATCACACAACAAAAAATGAGCTATTACGAAAACGCCCTAAGAGACATGATTGCAATGGGCTTAATAAACAAAAATGCAGATGTAAAATTAAAAGCTGAAGAAATTTACGCGTTTATCACTGGCAATATGATGTTGGCCCGTATCAAGAATGATCTGAAGTTCATGAAAACCAGCTTGAAGCCTTCATTGATGAACCTAATTGGCGTCGAATTAACTGCCGAAGATTTAAAAAAATTGACCATTTAGTAAACTACTTTTACGAATTTTAAAATATGAAGGACCAAGTCGTGAGTATAGTTAAGAAAACATCTAGACAGCTGTTACCAATAGCATGTGTCAGCCTCGCGCTTTTCTCCTTCTACACCAACACATCAAACAGCGCCCAAAACAGCACCAAGAACAGCAACCAAGAAAAATCGTCCGATAAAGCTTCAAAAGCTGAGACGAAAAAAACGAACTCAATCAAAAAAGCACCCGCGCCCAAAGCTGCCCCAAAAGGCATGCCAGTGAACGTCACCATAGTGAAACCCGAAAGCCTTCAGGTCTGGAGCCAATATTCTGGAAGGGTTGTCGCAGTTGATCGCGCCGAATTACGCCCCCAAGTGAGCGGACGGATCACTGAAATTCGTTTCAAAGACGGACAAAATGTGAATAAAGGGGACATATTGATCGTCATTGATCCACGCCCTTACGAAGCCAATCTAAAACAAGCTCAAGCCACATTAACAACGGCTAAAACACAAGTTATTCTCGCTGAAAAGGAATATAAACGCGCTAAATCACTCGTTGCCAAAAAAGCCGTATCAGAAAGCATTTTAGATACCCGTAACAATAACTTCATTGTCGCAAAAGCTAATTTGTTACGAGCTGAAGCCGGCGTTGATACCGCAAAAATCAATATTGATTATGCCTTTGTCAAAGCCCCCATTTCTGGCAAAGTAAGCCGTGCTGAAATAACTATCGGTAATTTAGTTCAAGCTGGTGTAAACGCACCACTTCTAACATCCATTATTTCAAACAAAAAAGTTTATGTTGATTTCGAAGTTGACGAACAAACCTATATCAAAACAGCAAGAGTGACACCTGAAGGGGCCTTAAATAAAATTCCAGTAAGAGTGGAAGTTTCTGACGGCAAAATTCAACAAGATGGTAATTTACATAGCTTTGATAATCGAATTGACCAATCAACGGGAACAATTCGTGGCCGCGCATTATTTGAAAACAAACAAAAACTATTGCTACCCGGCATGTCAGTGACAGTTAAAATGGGTGTCTCCAACTCTCAAAACATCAAACAAATTGCTATTTCTGAACGCGCTATTGGCACAGACCAGGATAGAAAGTTTGTTTATGTTATCAGCAAAACCAACACAGCAGAGTATAGAGAAGTTACTATAGGAGCCAACATCAAAGGGCGTCGCCTCATACTCTCAGGTTTAAAAGAAAACGACGTGGTTATTATAGAAGGCTTAGCTCGTATCCGCCCGAACATGCCGGTTGCTCCAAAGATAAAGCCTCTCAAGACAGCTCAAAAATAAATTGAGCACCTAAAGCAACACTAAAAATCAAATGATCTAAATATGCACGCTCAACTTATTTTAAACATTAGTTCAGCATGAATAAAATGTTCAGAAAGTAAAACGATGAATTTCTCCAGTCACTTTATCGATCGGCCAATTTTTGCTGGTGTTATATCGTTTATTATCTTTTTTCTTGGTTTGATAGCCATGTTCAAATTACCCATTTCTGAATACCCAGAAGTGGCTCCTCCCTCTGTTCAAATCACGGCTCAGTTCCCTGGCGCCAATCCAACAGTTATCGCAAAAACGGTCGCAACACCCCTTGAAGAACAAATCAATGGCGTGGAAAATTTGCTTTATATGAATTCATTAGCAACCACAGATGGACGCCTTTCCATCACCGTAACATTCGCCATCGGTACAGATGTAGACCTTGCTCAACAACTTGTTCAAAACCGTGTATCACAAGCACTACCCCGTTTACCTGAAGTAACAAGGCAACTAGGCGTAACAGTCGTCAAAAGCTCTCCAGACCTTACAATGGTGGTTCACCTGACTTCGCCAAAAGCCAGGTATGACATGCTTTATCTGCGAAACTACGCAACACTGAATATCAAAGATCAGTTAGGTAAAATCGCTGGTGTTGGCTCTGTACGTCTATTTGGATCAGGTGACTATGCAATGCGCATTTGGCTCAATCCAAATCGCATCGCCGAACGCGGCATGACCGCCAACGAAGTTGTAACAGCCATACGCAATCAAAACGTTCAGGTCGCAGCTGGTATCATCGGCGGCCCTCCCTATAATCAAAACACACAAATCCAATTGCCTGTTAATGCTCAGGGTCGTTTAAAGAACCCAAAAGAATTTGAAAAAATCATCATCAAACGGGACGAAAAAGGTGTCATCACCAGACTAAGTGACGTGGCCTGGGTAGAGCTTGATGCACAAACCTATGCCTTGCGCTCCTTATTAAATAATAAAGAAGCTGTCGCCATCCCCATCTTTGCCCAAGCAGGTGCCAACGCCCTCAGCATCTCAGATAATGTTCGTAAAACCATGGCCGAACTAAAAAAGAGATTTCCAGAAGATGTTGATTATACAATCGTTTATGACCCAACAGTGTTTGTGAGAAACTCAATAACGAGTGTTATTAAAACTTTACTAGAAGCCATTGCTCTCGTCGTCATTGTTGTCATTATTTTTCTGCAAACTTGGCGGGCCTCAATCATTCCCCTCCTAGCTGTCCCTGTTTCAATTGTTGGCACTTTTGCAATCATGCTGCCACTAGGGTTTTCAATAAATGTGCTTTCCTTATTCGGCTTGATTTTAGCTGTTGGTATTGTTGTTGATGACGCCATCGTGGTTGTTGAAAATGTTGAGCGAAATATAGAAGACGGAAAAAACCCAAGAGACGCCACAATCCAAGCTATGAAAGAGGTCACTGGCCCCATCATAGCAACGTCACTGGTTGTCGCTGGTGTTTTCATTCCCATCGCTTTCATCAGCGGTTTAACAGGTATGTTCTATAAGCAATTTGCACTTACAATTGTCATAGCCACGTTCATCTCAACTATAAATTCACTCACATTAAGCCCAGCAATGTGTGCGCTCTTGTTAAGAAGTCATGACGCCAAAAAAGATTGGCTTACAAAAGCTATGGATAAAATCTTTGGTTGGTTTTTCCGTATATTTAATTGGTCATTTAACAAAGGACAAAATGGCTATGCTAGAAGCATAAAAACCTTTGGCACGCGCAAAGGCATCATGATGTCTCTATTTGCCATTCTAGTTACGGCAACCTATTTCAGCTTCAGTCTCGTCCCACCCGGGTTTGTACCAGCGCAAGATAAAAAATACTTAATCTCATTTGCTCAGTTACCAGCTGGCGCAACACTCGACCGCACTCAAAACGTTATGAAGCAAATGGCTGAAATAGCCATGAAAGAAAAAGGAGTTGCCAATGCGGTTCAATTCCCCGGTCTTTCAGTAAACGGCTTTGTAAATTCTTCAAGCGCCGGCATAATGTTTATCCCTCTAAATGATTTTGAAGATAGAAGAGATAAAAGTTTAAGCGCAGGTGCCATCGCGCAAAAATTACAGGGCCAATTTAACAAAATTGACAAAGCCTTTATCGCTATTTTTCCACCCCCCCCAGTCAGAGGTCTTGGCACAACCGGTGGTTTTAAATTACAAATACAAGATAGAGGAAATCTTGGCTATCAAGCATTAGATAGTGCTGTGAAAGAAGTCATGGGTAAAGCGTGGAAAAATCCGGCTCTCTCTCGAGTTTATTCAAATTACAATGTCAATGTGCCCCAACTATTTGCAGATTTGGATCGCACCAAAGCTCAACAACTCGGCATCCCAGTCAATGAAATTTTTAGGACGATGCAAATCTACCTTGGTTCGATTTATGTCAATGATTTTAATCAGTTTGGCCGCACCTATCAGGTTATTGCCCAAGCTGACAAAAACTTTAGAGCAACCGCAAAAGATATTTTGAGTTTAAAAACCAAAAACGCTGAAGGCAAAATGATCCCCCTTGGCTCGGTTATGAAAGTCAGTGAAACCTTTGGCCCTGATACAGCCTCAAGATATAACGCCTTTAGAGCTGCTGACTTAAATGGAAACCCAGGACCTGGCTACTCATCAGGTCAAGCCCAAGAGGCCATCACCAAAATCTTAAATGAAACCTTGCCTCAAGGCCTAAGCTTTGAATGGACAGAGCTGACCTACCAGCAAATCTTAGCCGGCAATACCGCTATCTATATATTCCCGCTTTGTATTTTTCTCGTATTTCTTATTTTAGCAGCACAATATGAGAGTTTAACTCAGCCCCTAGCCGTTATCCTCATTGTTCCAATGAGCACTCTCTCAGCTATTTTGGGAGTATATATCAGTGGCGGAGACAACAATATCTTCACACAAATTAGTCTTTTTGTACTGGCCGCTCTTGCGTGCAAAAATGCAATTCTCATCGTTGAATTTGCAAATGAATTAGAGAATGAAGGGCTAACTCCCCTAAAAGCCGCGGTGGAAGCAAGCCGCTTGCGGTTACGTCCCATTCTCATGACTTCGTTTGCATTCATCATGGGAGTGCTCCCTCTTGTATTAAGTGAGGGCGCCGGTTCAGAAATGCGCCAAGCAATCGGAGTGGCCGTATTCTCCGGTATGCTTGGCGTAACTTTCTTCGGTTTAATCTTCACCCCTGTGTTTTATGTTTTATTACGAGAATTCGAATTAAAACTAATCGGTAAAAAAGAAGGTCAAACAAAACAAGTTCTACCAGATGCAGCTGAATAAAAAGCAGCCCAAATTTCAAGCACCATAAAACTACAATCAATTCTAGGTTTATGGTGTTTGAAAACCAACTTGTTGAAGAAATGAATCACACATTGAATATAAGGTAGCCTCATCAGCTCCTCCCTTTGAAAAAAGAGAGAAACCACTAAGAAAAGCCATAATCAAATTTGCTGTAGTTTCAGCATTCGTATCTTTTGGTAATTCTTTTTGGCGTACAGCCTGATCAATAAGCCCCACAATTATAGCCCGCTTTTCTTCCATCAGACTGGCAAGCTCTTTGCCTACATTAGTGTCATCACCAGCCAATTCTGAAAAACAATTCACTGTAAAACACCCACGTTTTTTCTCCTCACTTGCTCGCAGTTTCGAAGCAGTAGCAAATACTTGATAAAAAACAGGCCCAACGGGCTCCCCTTCTTTTATCTTAGTGAACAAAACATCCGGTGTAGAGTTGGAATAATTACGTAGCGCTTCAAAAAACAAAGCTTCTTTGCTTTTGAAACTGTTATAAAGACTAGCACGCGTCAGGCCTGTCGCTGTTGCAATCTCATTAAAAGATAAATCCCGATACCCTCGATCCCAAAATAAATGCATCACCTTTTCAATAAGCAGCTCACGATCGAAACTACGAGGACGCCCAGCGCTTTTTTTATCCTCTTTTATAGATGCCATTACAAATCCTTAAGTTCTGAAATTCAATCAAACACATATCATATCGAACCATTTTATACAAACATGTACAATAATGTTGACAACGTCTATTTTATACAGCATTGTACATAAAATTTTATACAACACTGAATAAATTTAATCCAAAGGCGAAAAACATGTCACTCAATAAAGAGATACAAAATACAATTAATAATTTTCGAGAAAACTTCCCACCAGAGCTAACCGCCCTCATCGAGCAAGGGGCTGGTGAAATCAGTGCAATGGAAATTTTAGAAGTCGCTTTGAAAAAAGACGATAAAGCTCCAGATTTCACTTTAGAAGATAGAAAAGGTCAGTCCCATTCACTTTCTTCTTATCTTTCAAATGGCCCACTTGTTATTACCTTTTATAGAGGCGCATGGTGCCCATACTGCAACCTACAACTCGCAGCCTATAATGTTCACCTGGATAAGATAAAAGCAGCAGGAGGCACTTTGATTGCAGTCACCCCGGAAACACCAGAAGGCATACCTACATTCCTAGACTCAGGCGTACCTGATGAGATGAAAGCCTCCGTTATCTCAGACACTGATTTTGATATCTTGCATGATCCAGACAACAAACTCGGAAAAGAATTCGGATTGGAATTTAAATTACCAGAAGCTCATATCAAACTTTTCGAATTGATGAACTTTGACATTGAAAAAGCTAATGGCAATGCCAACTACACTTTCTCAGATCCAGCAACATACATCATCGGTCAAGACGGCCTCATTAAATGGGCTTTTGTTCCAAATAACTACCGTAAACGTGCAAACCCTGAAGAAATCATTGAGCAATTAAAATCTATCTAAAGCACATCATTAAAAAAGGTAAGGATAAAAAATATGTCAGCTTTTATTATCGCCCAGGTAACCGTAAAGGACGGTGAAAAATTCCAACAATATGCTGAACAATCAGGTCCAACTTTCACTCCCTTCGGCGGTGAAATTTTCATCAAAGGGAAATTTGCAGGAACATTCACAGGCAATCAAAATCATAATGCAGCTGCCATCATAAAATTCCCAAACATGGAAAAATTGGATGAATGGTATAATTCAACAGCCTACCAAAATATCATTCCACTCCGAAATGAAGCTGCAGATATTATTTTCACAAAATATGAAGTTCCAGTAGCATAAAGGTAACCTGAGATGACTGACTTATTTTCTCCAATTCAATTGGGGGATTATCAATTACCTAATAGAATATTTATGGCCCCTCTCACACGAGCCAGGTCCCTGGCTCGTGGTGTCCCTAAAGCTGGTCTAAAAGCTGAATACTATAGTGAACGCGCAAGCGCTGGTTTAATCATAGCCGAAGCAACAGCTGTCTCCCCACTGGGGTTAGGCTGGTTGAATACATCAGGCATTTGGAATGAGGCTCAACAAGAAGCCTGGTCACCAGTAACAAAAGCAGTCCATGAACAAAACGGTCATATATTCATACAACTTTGGCACATGGGAGCCATCGTCACTCCAGACTTTATTGAAGAGAGGCAACCTCTTTCAGCATCTAATGTTCAACTTGAAGGCGAGTTAAGAACTCCAAAAAACCGTAAACAGACATTAGTTGAACCCAAAGCCATGTCCATCAATGAAATAAAACAAGTTCAAAATGAATTTGTTAGCGCTGCAAAACGCTCTATTGATGCTGGGTTTGATGGTGTTGAAATTCATGCTGCAAACGGCTTTTTAATTGATCAATTTACACGAGACAGCACAAATAATCGCAAGGACCAATATGGTGGATCAATAGAAAATCGAATCCGTTTTTGTCTTGAGGTTGTTGAACAAACCTCGAAAGAAATAGGTTCTGGTAAAGTCGGCGTTCGTATATCACCAACAAATAAGGTTTGGGGTATAAAAGATTCTGATTATCTCGCAACGTTTAGTCGTTTAGTAGAACGCCTCAATGAATATAACTTAGCCTATCTACATATCCTTGAACCAAAACCAAATAGCGGTCACTTCATTAAAACTGTAGATTTCATTACTCCAAAGCTTCGAGAAATTTATAATGGAACTCTCATTGCAAATGGAGGCTATACAAAAGAAACAGGCGCGCAATCTATTCAATCAAATGAAACAGACGCAATCGCCTTTGGCAGCCCTTTTATCGCCAACCCTGACTTAGTCGAACGATTTTTGAAAAACGCTAAGCTAAACATTCCAGCTGACGATAGCCTATATTATACCAATGAAGCTAAAGGTTACACAAAATATCCCACATTAGATAAGTTGCGCAAAACGGCCTAACAATATTTAATCTAATTAACACATCACCCTGTTTCTTATAGAGAACCTCTTAACTGAAACAGGGTTTTTTATTTTCTTTTTTCGTCTATTCTTTCCGTTGAAAACAAGAAGAAAAAAACCTAGTCTGTATCTAAAAATAGAGAATTGTTGTGCATACAAAACCGAACCATGGCCTATTGTACGCCATCGCTTGCATTTTACTGTGGAGCTTTATTCCTGTCGTTTCTAGGTTTGGCCAAGCCAATCTGGACAACTTCCAATTTTTGTTTTGGTCAAACAGCTTATCTCTCTTGGTAGTCGGTTTTTTTTGGTTCATTCAAAAAAGCTCAAAACCTCCACAAACCTTTACAATCAAACAATTCTTATACATTTTGTTTTTAGGCTTTTTAGGCTGCACTTTTTATTATCTATGCTTGTATTTTGGATATGCCAATGGCATTGGCCTCGAAGTTTTGGTCATTCAATATTGTTGGCCACTGATAATGATAGTTCTATCAGCCATTCTATTAAGAGAACGCCTCTCATTTATATCATGTGCAGCAGTCGCAGCCGGTTTCTTCGGTATACTTATGGTCCTCACAAAAGGAAGTATCTCAGAGCTTAAATTAGCAAATCTAAATGTTGCCCTTATCGTATTACTCGGAGCCTTCTCATTTGCTCTTTTTTCAGTCCTTAGCAAAAAGTTCAAAGGCGAACCCTACACAATCACAACTCTTTTGTTCGTGGGTGGGTTAATAACGTCAACTTTCTCACTTTTCATATTCTCTAAATTCGCATGGCCAACTCATGATGAATTAATTCCTGTAATCATCAATGGAGCTTTCATTAATGGCATATCATATATCTTTTGGCTAAAGGCCCTGGAAAAAATAAAAGCTAGCACTGCTGCCACCCTAGTTTTTTTAGCTCCCGTATTATCATCAATTTGGATTGTCTTATTTTTCCAAGAACCATTTTATCTATCTTACGCAATCGGCCTATCACTCGTTATTATTTCCGGATATATAAGCGTCAAAAACCAATAATCAAATCAGTCCTCACAGAGCACAGACACAGACACAGACACAGACACAGACACAGACACAGAATAAAAAAACACCAGACCAATTTATGCATGAAAATGCGTAAATTTGATCTGGCGTTTTAGTTGAAAACATAGACCCCGCTAAAATTTGCCTGAGGGGGAGGGAGGGGGATAAAATCTCAGCCCGATCTATATTTAAAAGTCTTTATTAAAACTCAATTTTATCCTTATGGAAGCTCAGGATATTCAATGCCGTGAGCGTTATCAAAAGTTTCAGGGTACTGAATACCAAATGAGTTTTGAGGCGCTTCAGGATAATGGATCCCAAATGGAGCCTCGCCAGCAAATGCTGAAACAGAACCACCAACAAGTGAGAATAGAACAACTGATAAAGCGAATAATTTTTTCATAATTTTGTCTCCGATTAAATTTTTCTGCCACTCTGCTTTTGTGCTGTGTGGCTTGCGTTGAAAAGAACATGGCCCATCTGATCGAAGAAAAAAAGAGCACCTCACAGCCCCGTGAAATCGTTTGATAATTGATGTGAAAAGGGATGAGTTTCGTGATC